>Ga0180434_10000524_pt1 | contig 56447 bp, 49 predicted proteins | sample SS_ome_7_FD_132453 | JGI IMG/M metagenome (GOLD analysis project Ga0180434, IMG submission 132453) | Hypersaline lake sediment archaeal communities from the Salton Sea, California, USA - SS_1_D_2 metaG | ecosystem: Environmental > Aquatic > Non-marine Saline and Alkaline > Hypersaline >...
GAAGGTGTGGTTGGCCGAGCTATTCCGTTACCTCCAGGATGGATGGGAAGAGCCGCTCCTCGAGGAACGGCCGGATCTCCTCCTGTTGATCGGCTATCGCCCGGAGATGGTGCAGGGAATGGTGGCACGCACACACGACGTGTCCATCGCTCACCTGGGACCCGGGGAGCTCGCATCGGCACAGCTCACAATGGAAGAGATCCCTCTCGTCGAATGGAAACAACGCCTGGACGAGCTGGTTTCCGCATTCAAGTAATCCAAGACATCGGAGTCACCCGCAAAGGAGGGTATCCCATGATACGAATAGACGCCGTTAAGCTCCCCGAGGGAAAAGTATATCAAGCGCCCACGGAACTCGATGAACTGTTCGATGGTGTGGAAATCGAGATTTCTCCGCGCTGGATGGGCCAGAAGATCCGCAAGGCCGACATGTACATGGAAATCGGAGGGCCGAAACACGGCTACCAGAGCTACATTCATGTGGATGTAACACCCGACGAGAACCAAGTCGAGGACGGCCGCATCGAGCTCATCGGGCCGGACATCAACGAAATCGAGCCTGGCAGTTCCTTCCCCTTCGGCATCTGGCTGCGTTGCTGGGGAAGCCAGCTCAACGAGGATCACGTCGACCCTCTGATCCGTGCCGGGTTCATGCCCTTCGAGCAGGGAGAGGGCTGGATGCTTGTCAACACCCGCGACACGATCTGGATCCGGATGAACAAGGAGACGGCCCACAAGAACAACTGGGAGCGCATGGGGCAATGCCTCCTCGGAATGGCCAAGATCAACTTCCCGCTGGTGGAAAAGGTGGAAGCCCAGATCATCATCGGCGCGCCGGAAGTGGGCGGCCGGGAACTCATCCAGGAGATCCTCGACACCACCATCCGCCCCGAATGGGAGTCCTACGACGCCCGCTTGATGGGGCTCGAGGACGAAGACGTGGATGTCTTCTACGGCTGCACCCTCTGCCAGACCTTTGCCCCGAACCATGTTTGCTGCATCACCCCGCAGCGCAACCCTTACTGCGGAATCATGAGCTACCTGGGCGCCAAGGCCCTGGTGGAAATCGACCCATACGGTTACTCCTTCGTGATGCCCAAGGGGGAATGCCTCGACCCGGTGATGGGCAGGTACACAGGGGTGGACCAGACGGTCTACGAGCGCTCTTCCAGGACCGTGAAGTACGTCAATCTCTACAGTTCCCTCCGCTACCCCCAGACCAACTGTGGCTGTTTCGAGGCGGCCGCCTTCTACATCCCCGAGCTCGACGGGATCGGCCTGGTGGACCGCAGGCACCCGGGGGACACCCCACTGGGGCTGAATTTCTCGAAGATGGCGGGATACATGAGCGGGGGAAATCAGAACCACGGCACCATGGGGCTGTCCATCCGTACGCCCAAGTCCAAGAAGTTCCTCCAGGGAGATGGGGGCTGGGAACGTATCGTCTGGATGCCCAATGAGTACAAGACCCAGCTTGCAGACTGCATCCCGGAAGAGCTCTACGACAAGATCGCCACCGAGGAAGTGGGGATCGATGTGCCGACCATCAAGGAGTTCTTGCGGACCAAGAACCATCCCATCATTGAAAAACGTTGGAAGGACGGCGAACCGGTAGCCCTCAAGGTCCCCAAGCCGAACGAAGACTGGATCGATGAGTGAGAAGACCGTGAAGAACGTGAAGAAAGAGAATGCCCGACAGGGCTGGTATCGAATCTATGACGAAGAGCCCCTCTACCCCCGGGAACAGGTGGAAAAGGCCCTCCGTGATTTCCTGATTTACGCCGGCTACGAAATAGCCCCGGCCGAACCGATCGGGTTCATGAAGCCGGATCTTGTCGCCGCCAGGACGGACGGCAAGAAACGGCATGAGTTGATCTTTGTCATCCGGGAGGGCATCAACCAGGCCCTGGAAGGACTGCGGGAACTGGCGGCCGCGAAGTGTTTTCGCAAGGACACCCTCGACTATGTTCTCGCCCTTCCGCCCGTGTCGGAACACTATCTCATCGAGTTCCTGATCGAGAAGGAGGACTGGTTCTTCCCGATCAAGGACCACCTGTTCCAGCTATGGCTCGTCAACCCGGAGCGAGAGACCGTGGATTGCCTGATCGGCTGGCCACGGGATGACGACTTCAAGCACTACTTCTCCAACCCGAACCTGGCAGGCTTTGCGACGTACATATCCAACAAGGCGACCGAGAAGATTATTGAGGAGGAATTCGAATAGCGGGTCGAGAAGAAGACATCGCTGTGTTTTCGCGGCCGAGCTTGACTTGTTCGGTACTGTCCGGGGTTACCTCGGAGATTTGTGCCGGGCGACTTTGTAGGGGGAGGGAGAGACGGAGCCCAAGCAAATCGGAGAGGGAACGCCGGACAGTACCGAGCAGCAACACTCTTCTAGAACTTGGCGATGTCTTCTTTTCGACCCACTCGTCATGTATCAGAAATAGATTGAGGACGGTATGCCTCGAATATCCATATACGAGCTTTACGAGTTACTGCCCAAGACGAACTGCGGCGAATGCGGGATGAACTGCATGGCCTTTGCCGGCCTCCTGCTGGCCCGGGACGTGAGCCCCGGGGACTGCCCGATTTTGCACGAGGCCGAGCACGAGCAGAACAGACAGGAACTCCTGCGGATCCTCGGAGAGGGGACGAAGAACGAGCTCACGGGCCTGATCGTATATGACCACCTCTGCATCGGGTGCGGCGCCTGTGTGAATGTCTGCCCCGTACACGGGGCGAACAATCGAGAGGTGGCTCTGGGAAAGGGCCCCCGCCACAACGACGTGACGGTCATTCAGATCATCAATGCCCGGGTTCGGCTCGTCCACCCGGAACTGTGTAATCGAGCCATCCCGTCTGCACCCCCCTGCAAGGCGTGCGCGGATTACTGCCCCACCGACGCAATGGAATTGGTGTGACCATGAGCATCGAAAAATTCATCAAGGACGCGATCCAGGACGAAGACAAAGAGCCTTCCGCACCGACTCCCCGGGACGAGTCCTTCACCGACTTCGACGCCGTGTACCACTCTCTGCTGTGCGCGGGCTGCAGCTGCCTGTGCGACGACATCTCCTATTACTTCAGGGAAGGCCGAGTCACCCGGACCTTGAACCTTTGCGAGGTGGGCTGGAAACGACTCTGTTCCGTATCCGCCGAGACCCGGGTGCCGCCCCCCTCCCCTTCCCTCCTGGACGACAACATGAAGCAGGCCGCCCGGCTCCTGCGTGCGCACCCACCGGTTCTCGTCCTGGGCGCGGACGGCGCGGATGAGGCGGCGATCCTTGCAGCCTTCGACTTGGCCCAGGCGTTCCACGGGATCTCTCTTCCATGGGCCTTTCCCGGCGTCCGGCGTTTCTATGAGCGGGCAATACGGTTCGGCTGGGCCACCGGCCTGCTGGATGAGGTGCGGGACCGTGCCGAAACGGTCATCTTCTGGCGGGCCGACCCGCTGGTGACCCACCATCGCCACCTGTCCCGTTACTCCCTGTTTGCCCGCGGAAGGTTCACGGAGCGAGGCAATCTCGACCGCAATCTGGCCGCCGTCGCTTCGGGCAAGACCGTGATCGAGCCCCTCTGTCAGCAGTTCTTTCAGATACCGACCGACCAGGACACGGCCCTGATCGAGGCCTTGGCCCAATCGCAGGGAGGGGGTGATTTCGACCATCGCGACCTCCCCGCCCTCGCCAGAGCCCTGCAGGGATCTTCCTATGCCGCGCTCTTCGTCGATCCGGAGAGGGTGACCGATGAGGCCCTGGACGCCTTGTTCCTTTGGGCCGCGAAGCTCAACACAGAAGGCCGAAAACGAATGGTCATCCTGCCCCTCTGGGACGCAGGCCCGAACATCGAAGGCTTCTGCCGGGCCTCGTTGGAGAAGAACGCGACCCCGTGGGGAGGGACCTTTCCGGAAGCCTCCACCGGGGCGCAAGCCGCGGCAACCTCCTGGGAAGAGCTGGCGGGAGCCGTGGGGAGCGTGATCCTGATTTCGTCCGAAGTCGCCCCCTCGCCCGACAATGGGTTGCCCGAGAGCCTCTCCGACAAGCCTCGGGTCGTGATCGACCCCTTCAAACAGTCATCCGCCCTCGAGGGCCAGGTGGTGATCCCCACGGCCTTGCCCGGTCTGGAGAGTGACGGCATCTTCTTCCGCGCGGACGGGCTGCCCTTTGATGTGCACAGCGTCGAGGCCTGGAGAGATCACGGTTATCCAACGGTGCAGAATGTGCTGGCAAACCTCACAGCCGAGGGTCACTAGATGGCTGCCGCAGATCGAATCTTGATTGAACAGGCCCGGGTCTATGACCCCTCCCAGCAGTGGGCGGGCGAGCTCCGGGACCTGTACGTGGCAGAAGGCAGGATAAGCGAGCCTTTCGACGACCCGCAAGATACCATTCATGCCGAGGGCCGCCCACTCCTGGCAGGGGGAGTCGATCCTTACTGTCAGCTCGCCGGGCAGGGACAGGCCCTGACCCGGATGTTCGTGGAAGCTCCCTCTCCGAAAGAACTCGGCCTTGCCTATGCCCGCATGGGGTACGTGCACGTGCACCATCCCTTCATGACCCTGTTGACAGCAGGTCTTGTCCGTCACGCGCTGCGGAGCATCCCGTTTGTGGACACCTCCACCTGCGTCAGCGTTGACTTGAGAGACATGGGGCAGTCGATCCGCGGGAAACAACCCGCCCAATTCTGCCTCTTGGCCCGCGCCTTGATCCAGCTCACGGGAGCCGCGTGTCTCTCCCTCTCCTTCCCGTACCTGCGTCACCAACAGCGGCACTACATTCAAAAGAACCTCAGCGCCAAGAAGGTCCTCTCCTTCCTGTCCCAACTCGAAGATCCCGAGGTCCTTCCCATCCATCTCTGGGGCATGCCCGGGCTCCTGGACAACGAAATCCCCAACCCGGCCCACTTTCACGTCGCCGGGCTTGGCACTGCCCTGGATTCGGAAGCGGCCCTCGAGCAGGCAAAGAGATTCCTGGATGAGGGAGGAAGCGCGGACCTGGGCCTCGGCACCGGTCAGGAACAGCTCGTGGTCTCTGCGGACAACACCCTCCACCAGGCGTCACTCAGCCTGGACGTGGGCCTGCAGCGGCCCCTTGCCTTTCAAACCCGGTCCATCCCCCTTGATAACCCCCTTACCCTGACAGGGTGGTCACTTCTCAAAGAAGCGTCCCCTTCTTGCAGGTTGGCCCTGGGGGCCTCGGGTACTGCAGGGGGTCAGTTCGGGGGCATGCCTGCGGTCGGCACGTGGCTTCTCGATCCCCATAGCCGGCCCCCGGAACTCCGGGAGATTCTGGGTGGGGCACCCTTTGATCTGTATGAATGGGCGCGACGCACACGGTTGGAGCCGGCCCGTTCCATCGGTTTGGCCGATCTGGGCCATCTTCGTACCGGAGGCCGGGCAAACCTGGTCGTCTACGACATGCAACCGGACACCGATGGAGTAGAAACAGAGGAAGCCCTCCGAGACTGTTGGTGCCTGATCAAAGACGGTGTGCTCGTCAGACAGGAAGGCTCGTTCACCGGCAGGACACCGAGGGTTGCAACACGCTCCCGCGAAGTAGACGTGGATTTGTCCGGTCTGGCGCAAACAGACCTCTTACAGAACACGACGCTCCGCTTCGAACACCTTGACGCTCGCCCTTCCGAGGCGGACTGAGCAGACGACCTGTAAGAGAGGGGGAATCGGGGATTCATGGGAACCGCTGAACGAAAAGCACGGGAGAAACTCATCCGGCACCAGCAGATCCTCGACGCTGCCTACGAGGTCTTCAATCAGGTCGGCTTCTTTGCAGCCACCATGGACCAGATTGCCGAGCGTGCTGAAATCGCAAAGGGTACCATCTACATTTACTTCAAGAGCAAGGAAGAGGTCTATTTCTCCCTTCTTCTCAATGGGCAGGACATCCTGATCAGCATGCTGACCGACATGCAGAACCGACAACCTCCGCCGGACCAATTGCTCGGGGAAATGGCCAGAACCCTGTTCCGATTCTACAGCGAACACAAGAGCTATTTTCGGATTTTCATGGTCATGCAACAGGAGGACATGCAGGCAAAGCTGTCACCCGAGCTTTCCCAGCAGATCAACGAACAGGCGACCATGATTCTGAATCTTCTCAGCCATCAGATTCAAAGAGCGGTCGACGCCGGGGTGTTAGACACACCGAGTCCATGGCACGTTGCGAACATCCTGTGGGGCTCCTTCAACGGAATCACCCAACTGGCCATTACGCGAGAGCAGTTGAGAGTGGGGACAATGGACACGGACGACCTCCTTTCCCTCTGTTTCGATATGATCCGGCGGGGGTTGTGTACCAAGCCGCAGCCGGCCGAGACAAAGGCGAAAGGACAGCGATCAGGGACCAGGGGTCAGGGGTCAGCTCCCCCGCCCGCCCCCAAGGTACGGGCACGCAAGAGGTGAGCTCAGATGGACCTTAGAGAAATCGTTGCGGGCAGGCGCAGCATCCGAAAATATCGGGAGGATGAGGTTCCCGACGAACTCCTCGAAGACATTCTCGAGGCGATCCGATGGACGCCGTCGGGAGGGAACATCCAGCCCTGGGAAGTGATCGTGGTCCGGGACCCGGAAAACAAGAAGCGCCTGCAGGAGACCCTGGGAGGCTACAATCCGGCACGCAAGGCCATAGCAGCCGCTCCCCTCCTGCTCGTCCTATGCGCCAAGGAAAAGATCCCCGATACGTACCGGAAGGACAAGGATATCAGCACAAAGTTCGGAGACTGGTGGTTCCTGTTCCACCTGGGAAGTGCAGCGCAGAGCCTTGCCCTTGCCGCCCACGCCCTGGGCCTGGGCACCGTAATGGTCGGCTTCTTTGATCACGACAAGGCCAAGGAGCTGCTGGAAGTTCCGGATGGCTATGAGGTCGTCTTGATGACCCCCCTGGGTTATCCCGACAAGGTGCCCAAAGCACCCCCACGTCGTGAAACAAGTGAATTCTCCCATTCGGAGAGGTTCGGTTCTACGGGTTCGTCTTAGAAATCATCTCAAAAATGCAAAGGAGGATCTCGCCCTATGATTTGACTGATGGTTCAATAATTTATTTGGCCATTCAACGAACAAGCAATAGATTCGATGCAACACCTTACAATCCCTTAAACACAGAGGAGAAAACAGATGGCGATTCGAACGGTAGAGCAGTACAAAGAGAGCATCAGAGATGACCGGGTGGTCTACTTCCGTGGCGAGAAGATCAAGGACGTCACCGAACACCCCTTCATGAAGATTACCCTCAGCCAGATGGCACTGGACTACATCGTTGCCAACGACCCGAAGTACAGGGACCTCTTCGTCGACGAGGGCGAGGGCGGTGAACCCATGCGCTTTCTTCACAAGCCTGAAAGGAGCACAGAGGACCTGCTGCGGAGAAGGAAGATCGTCCAGTTGATGGCCCGCATGGGATTTGGGATTCCTGGAGGCAGCAACACCACCGGCAAGGACGCGCTCAACGCGATCGCTGTGGTGTGCGACCGCATGGATCGACAGACCGGAAGCAACTATCGGGAGCGCGTCGAGGCGTACCGTCAACGTCTCTTGAAAGAGGACCCGGCTGTTATCGGCGCAGTGACCGACATCAAGGGCGACAGAAGTCTCCGTCCCTCCAAGCAGGTGCCTCACCAGGACTACTATGTCCGGGTCGTGGACCGGAACAAGGACGGGATCTTCGTCAGTGGCGCCAAAGCCCACATCAGCCTCGCTCCGCTCGCGAACGAGATGATCTGCATCCCTTGCAGGCGCCATAAGGAGGAAGACAAGGACTATGCGGTCGTCTTCTCGGTCCCATGCAATGCCAAGGGCGTCACCATGATCTCCACGGACCACGAGATCGACGACATAGAGAACACCTTTGATTATCCCTACAGCTCGAGTATCTTCTTCGCGGACGCGATCGTCATCTTTGACAACGTCTTCATCCCGAACGAAGACGTTTTCATGGACGGCGAATGGCAATACTCCGGCGACATGGCCTACGCATTCGGGAATTCCCATCGACTCTTTGCCGACTCCTACAAATACGTGGAACTCGAAATCCTCGCAGGCGCTGCTTTCCTGATCGCGGAATACAATGGTCTGGAAAGGGTTTCCCACGTGCAGGACAAGCTCGCGTGGCTGACCATGTATTGCGAGGCGGAGGAGGCGCTGGCCGAACAGGCTTGCGTGAAACCGGTGCAGGATCCCGGATCGGACCTCGTCTATCCCAATCCGATGTACTCGAATATCGCCAAGTTCTTCTTTGCAGACAATTATCATCAGGCCATGAAGAACGTCCAGGACATCGCCGGCGGTCTGGTCTGCACGGTTCCGTCCTCAAAGGATTTCTTCAACCCGGAGACCCGCGAGCTGATGGAGAAATACCTCACGGGCAAACACGGCGTTCCGGCGGAAAACAGGATGCGGGCGTTTCGCCTGATCAAGGATCTGACGTCGGCCTGGCACGGGACGCTGACGATCCACGGTGAGGGTTCGTTGGCCACCCAGCGGATGTCCATTCTGGCCCTGGCCGATGTGGAAAGATACAAGGCCGCAGCCAGGCGGGTCGCCAGGATCAAGTCCGAGAAGGAACACCCCCTCTACGAGGGTCTGCTGGACTATCCGCCCAAGGTCTAGACGTTTCGATGGTTCGACTTGTGGCGCGTGCGGCATGGAACCTCTTCCCCTGCCCACGCGCCAGACGTCCCTATACAACGATAGACACCGGGAGACCACAGCAGTACAATTCACGGACGCGGGAGGGATCATGGCGAAGGAGCACGAAGTCATGACACCGGACAGGCTGGAGGAAATCTGGATGAGCCCCTACGGCAAGGGGAAGGCCCCTGATTTTTCCCGGATCTATCCCCACTATCATCCAGATTGTCTGTTTCACGATAGCGTGCAAGCCTTTCGGGGCAGAGACCCTTTCATACAAATGTGTGAGCGTCTCGAGAAACGTTGCACAGAGATCTACATGGATGTTCATGGCATCGGCCAGAACGGGGACAACATCTTCTTTGTGGAATGGACGATGACCATTCGTCTGCGCAACACCCCGTTGACACCCATACACGGTGCAACACGGCTGAATGTTGATGATGACGGCCTGATTACGCTCCATCGCGACTATTACGATCCCTGGGGGGACTCCTTTGATGCCATTCCCGTCATGGGCAAGATGTATCGCTGGTTCATGAAGAACGTGATCGGCTAGCCGGGCCTCGTCACACCGTCGGCCCCGGGTTGACAGGTTCCGTGGGACGCCCCCACGCGGTATTCACCCAAGAGAAACGACGGAAGGAAGAAGAATGATACTTGATGACGTTCTGGATTGGGTCCTGGACCAGAAGCAGGCGAGTCCACCAAAGCCGATGCCGGCCTTTCCGAAGGTACTCGAGGCAAAGTGCACGGGTTGCGGGATTTGTCAGAAGGAGTGCGCGGCAGACATCATCGAGATGCGGGACGGAATGCCGGTTGTCTCTCGACCCATGGACTGCGTGGAATGCGGGCATTGCGTAGCGATCTGCCCCACTGGCGCCATGAAGGACCCGATCGCCATGAAGGGTGACAATATTGCTTTCCGTTATGAGGACTTCCCTTCCTCCAAGTCCCTCCAAACCCTGTTTCGCGCTCGCAGATCGGTACGGAAGTACAAGAACAAGCCACTCCCCCGTAAGGTTCTCGAGAGGATACTCGAAGCCGGAAGATACGCGCCCACCGGTGGAAACCGTCCGGATGTACACTTCATCGTCGTGACCTCCCCCGAGGAAATCGAATATCTGCGGGGCGCGGTGCTGGAAAGCGTTCTGGGTATGTTCAGGAAGCTCCAGAAGGTCTCGAAACCCCTCGCCCTGTTCACGGGGACAGAATACCTGGACACTTTCAACTACTACATACCCATTCTCGAGGACTTCCAGGATCGCTGGAACAAGATGGGGGAAGACCGGATTTTCTATCACGCCCCGGCCCTGATGCTCGTCCACGGGAAGAAACGGGACGATATCGTCGGCTTTGGCAACACTGCGGCCCTTTACCAGGCTTCCCTCATGGCGCAGACGCTCAAGGTAGGCTGTTGCTTCAACGGCTTCCTCCAGATAGCCCCCTCGTTTGACGCGAACATCCGGAAGCGGCTGGGAATCCCCAAGGCTCACAAGTGCTTCGGCGCAATGGGCCTGGGTTACGAGAAGCAGAAATACAAGAGGCTGGTCAGGAGGAGACCGCCCCAGGTCAAATGGCTCTAGGCAGACCGACCCGAAGGCCTCAAACATCACGGAGGAAGACCCATGTTCGAAAAGATCGACCGTATCGCCATTGCTGTGAAGGACCTCGAGAAGGCGGCAGGATTTTTTTCCGACCTCCTGGGCATAGATTTCGATATCGTTGGGACACAAGCAGAGCTGGGAATGAGGGGCGGCTACAGTGCCTGCGGCCTGGAGTTGATCGAGCCCACCCATCCCAAATCGCTCATCGCCAGGTTCCTGGAGCAGAGAGGGGAAGGCCTGTGGGCCGTGGTACTCAAGGTGAAAAACATGGATGAAATGATCAAGAAATTCGAGGCAAAGGGCCTCAAGGTGGCCGGCGACGTCACGGTGGGTTCGATGCGTGAGGTCGCGTTCCACCCCAAAGGCTCCTATGGCGTCGAGCTCGTCCTGGCGGAGTACCCTGAAAAGCACGGGGCAACCGTCGCGGCCTTGTCCCAGGGGGACTAGCCGGGATCTCCCATGCTGCGGCCTGCTAAATCCGAGATCGAAACAAGGAAAGAAGAGGAAAGAAAGATGAGACTGGAGAACAAGGTATGTGTTATCACGGGTTCGAGCCGGGGAATCGGAAGGGCCATGGCCCTCGGCTTTGCCCGGGAAGGGGCGGATGTCGTCATCGCGGCGAGGACAGAGGTTCAAAAGGATGAACGCCTTCCCGGAACGATCCACTCGGTGGCAGAGGAGGTGCGGGCCCTTGGGCGCCGTGCCCTTCCGGTGAAGGTGAACGTGGCCAAGGAAGAGGACGTGGACCGGATGGTCGCCATGACCATGGAGGAGTTCGGCCGGGTGGACGTGATGGTTCACAACGCGGCCCTGGCCTTCTGGAAGAAAGTGTGGGAGACGCCTTCGAAGCTCTGGGACCTGGTCGTAGCCGTCAATCTGCGGGGCGCCTTTCTTTGCGCAAAGGCCGCCCTGCCCCACATGATCGAGCAGAAGAGCGGAAGCATTATCAACCTCTCTTCCCCCGGCGCGGACATGGGCGGGAAGATCGACGGAGGCATGGCCTATGCCGCCTCAAAGGCCGGTATCGAGCGACTCACGAACGGTCTTGCCGAAGAGGTGCGGGAGTACGGCATCTCGGTGAACGCCCTGAAGCCGGCCGGATTCATCGAATCGGAAGGCCTGAAATACTGGAGCACGCCGGAAACGGACACCGAAGAATGGGAACCGCCCGACCTGATGGTCAAGGCGGCGATCTTCCTCGCCATCCAGACCTCAGCCGGTGTAACGGGACGCATCTTCACCGAGAAGCAGCTGGACAAGGAGTTCGACCTGGGTTAGTCCCGAAGGTCAAAGGTGAAAGGGAAAAGATGAAAGGACCACCCCTCACCTGTCAAGAAACGTCATGCCCGCAAAGATCTTGCGCGCAAAGGCGGGGAGCGGGAATCCACTGGGTTCGTGGAGAGGGTTGGCCCGTCACAAGTATGCAATGAGAAAACCGACAATCGGGGGAAGCATACCATGGAAGACTGGGATGTCGTTATCGTGGGTGCCGGATACGGAGGCCTCTGCGCGGGAGCGCTGCTGGCCCATGGGGGAAAGAAGGTTCTGGTACTGGAAAGGGACAGCATCATCGGAGGACGTGCCAGGACCCTCAAGCACAAGGGCCAGGTGCTCGACGACGGCGCCCACATGATCTCCAGGGCGGGACACATCGAGGCCACCTTTGAAGACCTGGGGCTCGAATTGCCCGAATTGATCACCATGCCCAAGAGTCAGATCTACCACGAGGGCCAGTGGAAAGAGCCCACGGACCTGTTCACGACGGACATGTACAAGAAGGTCTTCTCGACCATGATGAGCCTCTCCGCGGAAGAGATCTCTCGGCTGGACGACGTACCTCTCAACAAATGGGTGGAGAGCGTTTCCGACGATCCGGGCATACGGATGCTCTTCTTCTATCTGGGCTGTGCCACGAGCGTGGGCAACCGTTTCGAAACCTACTCCACCGGTGAGATGATCTACATCCTGCGGGAGATCGTGGAGAGCGGTCGGAAGCTCAGTCAGTTGGGTGCTGTAATCGCGAGAGGGTCGAACAACATCCTGGACCCCCTTGCCGGTTACATCAACGCCCATGGCGGCGAAGTCCGTCTGAACGCTCCGGTGGACAGCGTTGAAATGGAGAACGGCCGAGCCGTCGGAGTGAATGTAGAGCTTGGCGAACGCCTCTTCCACAGCCAGGTCCTGGAGGTGGAGACCATCCGGGCCGACTCCGTGATCGTTACCCTGCCGCTGTGGGACGTCTTCAAGGTGCTGGATGAAAGCGCCTTCCCCCGCTGGTGGGTGGACTGGGTCAACTGGATCGGCGGCAAGGTAAGCCACGCCTGGAGCATCATCTACGCCCTGGACGAGCCGCTCTTCGACCTGGACGCATTCCGCTGGGCCCCGAATCTCCCCGAATCCGGATTCTCCGGGGTCTTCTTCCCCTTCCCCACGTACGGAGACGAGGTAAACCAGTACCAGTTCCACGTCTCGTACCAGGGCCACTACGACGAGATGCCCAACCTTTTCCGCAGTAACCAGGCATGCGTAAGACGGGAGATCCGGGAAACCATCGACATGCTCGAGCGGGAATCGGTGGCCCTTTTCCCGGCCCTGAAGGGTGAGTACCATTGGCGCGTGGCCCATGCAGGCGTGTACGGCATTGCCCAGTCCCCGGGGCTCGTGGCGCACAAGCGTCCGTCCATGAGGCCGCCTGCGGCGGACAACCTCTTCATCGTCTCGAACACGGTCAGTGAAGCCAGGGGAGTCAGCACACAGGGCGTTGTGAAATGTGCGAGGTTGGCAGCGGAGGCCATTCTTGGTTCCTAGTAGTTCCCAGGGGAGAGGCCCATGACCTCGAAGCCCTTCGGCTGGTGCGGGAAGATCCTCAGAGTCGACCTGTCAAGCCGGACGATAACCGACCTGAGCACTCTGGACTATGCGGACCGCTTCCTCGGCGGTCGGGGCATCGCGACCCGCATCTACTGGGAAGAAGTAGGCCCGGAGGTAGGCGCCCTCGACCCCGAGAACTGCCTCATCCTGATGAACGGCCCGCTCACCGCCACCGGAGCGCTTGCTGCCTCCAGATGTGCGATCGTCGGCAAGTCTCCCATGTTGATGCCCGAAGGCTTCTGCTACGGCAACCTGGGCGGGTATCTTCCCCCGATCCTCAAGAGGGCCGGATACGACGGTGTCGTAGTCACAGGACGCGCCGAGCGACCCTGCTATCTCTGGATCAACGACGGCAAGGCCGAGATAAGGGATGCAGCGTCCCTCTGGGGAAAAGGAACCTACGAGGTTCGGGATCGCCTGAGACAGGCCCACGGGGAGAGAGTCCGATTCCTGACCACAGGCATAGCCGGCGAGAATCTATGCCGGACCGCCACCCTGCTCACCGACCACGAGGGGAGCGCCACCAGCGGATTCGGCGCCGTCATGGGCTCGAAGAACTTGAAGGCCATCGCCGTGGTCGGCACCGGGCGACCCGCCGTGGCGCAAGCCGAGACACTCAAGGACCTCAACCGCCTGACGCGCCGCGTGAGCGAGCGCGGCCTCCTGCTCGTTCCATTACCCAAAGAAGAGATGCGCTATGTGGGGAAGGCCTCCTGCTACCAGTGCGGGCTCGATTGCTTCCGGGGATTGTTCAGAACGGCTTCCGGCAAGGAAGCAATCCTGAAATGCCAGTCCATGATCTTCTACATGCCCTGGACCGCCAGGAGGTCCGGGGAGACGATGGAAACGGCTGTGGACGCCACCCGCGTATGCAATGATCTCAGCCTTTGCACCATGGAGATGGAGAATGTCGTGAACTGGCTCGTGAGCTGCCATCGCTCGGGAACGCTCACCGAGAAGGACAGCGGGCTTCCGATGTCGGAGATAGGCAGCCTGGCGTTCATCGACAAGCTCGCGACCATGATTGCCCGTCGGGAGGGCCTTGGAGACATCCTTGCGGAAGGGCTTCTCAGGGCCGGCGAACATCTGGGGGACCCGGCCAAGGCCCACTTCACGCCGAGTGTTTCCGGCGTCGGGTTCGGTGAATCCTATTCCCCCAGGGAGTACATCACGACGGCCATGCTCTATGCCCTGGAGCCACGGCAGCCCATGTCCATGCTGCACGAGGTGAGCTTCCTGATCGCCCACTGGCTGCTCCACCGACTCAAGCCTGAGCTCTCCGACACCTCTGCCGAAGTCTTTCGGGCCGCTGCCACGAAATTCTGGGGAGGTGACAAGGCATGGGATCTCTCGACCTACGAGGGGAAGGCTCTGGCGGCGGTGAGGATCCAGGATCGCAGCTATGCGAAGGACAGCCTCGTTCTCTGCGACTTTGCCTGGCCCATCATGGAGTCGCGGAACACGCCGGATCACGTGGGCGATCCCACTCTTGAGAGCAGGATCTTCAGTGCGGTCACGGGCATGGAGACGGACGAGGCGGGGCTGCACGAATATGGCGAGAGGATATTCAATCTCCAGCGTGGGGTTCTGCTTCGGGAAGGGTGGCGAGCCCGGGACGACGATCTCCCCGCTGAATTCAATTTCGTCGAACCGGTCCAGACCCACATGCTCAATCCGGAGTTGATCGTGCCGGGCCCGACAGAAGAGCCGGTCTCTGTCCGAGGCAGCGTGCTCGACAGACAGAAGTTCGAGGCCATGCGGCAGGATTTTTACGAACTTCGTGGCTGGGATACGAAGACGGGCCTTCAGACGCGCCGGACCCTCGAACGGCTTGGCCTGTCCGACATCGTTCCGGAGTTGACCTCGAGAGGGCTTGTTGCCTGAATCGAACCCACCTTCACACCAGGAAGGAGACGTTCGACATGATCAAGATCATCGGCTTCATGAAGAAGAAAGAAGGCCTGACACTCGATGCGTTCTCTCATTACTGGGGGGAAGAGCACGCGCCTCTCGGCTTCGACATACTCCCCGATGACATACGGGTCACACGGTATGTTCACCACTACGCGGTCCCCATGGAAGGCCTCGGCGAGTCCCCTTTTGACGGTGTGGCTGAGTTCGGCTTCGAGGACATGGACATGTTTCAGAAGTGGTTCGCCTGGTTCATGAGCGACGGAGGCCAGCCCCTCCGGGACGACGAGGAAAACTTCATCGACCGCGGTAGTACGACCGTCGCGATCGTGGAGGAGAAGGTCATCATACCCGGAGACGACGCGAGGAAGGACGGGATCAAGCTGATCGCTGCAGTGAAGAGGAAGAGCGGCTTGACCCTGGACGAGTTCAGAGAGTACTGGCGCGACAAGCACGCGCCCCTGGCCTTGACGGTCCTTCCCAACGCGCCCAGCGTGAACAGGTATGTTCACAACTACGGTCTTGCCCTGGAAGGCCTCGGGGAGCCGGTCTTTGACGGCATCGGAGAGATTTGCTTCGACGACTTCGACGCCTTCATGAACTCCACGCAATGGTTCCTCGGCGAAGGCGGGCAGGTCCTGCGGGATGACGAGGAAAACTTTGTGGATCACAGCACACGGGTTGCCGTAATCGTCAGAGAGAGGTCCTTTATACGCTGAACCGGTTCATCCTGCATCCACCATACTTCCACGAACCGCCCTCCCCTTTTCCACCCTTTTGGGATATTTTACTTTAACTCATCCATCTATCCTTTCGTTTTTTAACAATTAATAGACATATATCATGAAGTGGCCTTCGCCGAAACCCTGGTCGGCGCAATCCATAATGACACATAGGAGTCATTATGAGCAGCATTCACCTACTCTCCTTCTCGGATATCCTCTTCCGGACAAAGAACATGGGACGGGCGGCCTCCAGGGGTATGTGCTCAACCCATTGAGATAATGACCTTATTGTCAATCTCAATTCTGTGACCTCAAGAAGTCTCTTCACGGCATTCTAGACCATGCCCTTGACATACTCAGTGAATATGCCTCATATATGGAGATATTGACCAAGAGCCCCCTTCACCAGGAGACACAGCATGACCAAAGACGACGTTGTGATCGTGAGCGCCCTGAGAACCCCCTTCGGCAGGTTCGACGGCCTGTTGAAGAGCACGGACAGCATCGACCTGGGCGTGATGGCCTTGAAGGAGGTCATCGGCCGGGTCGGCATGGACCCGGAAGTGGTGGACGAAGTCTACTACGGGACCTGCATTCCTGCCGAGTACGCCATCTACACCAATGTGCCGGCCAGGCAAATCACCCTGCTCGCCGGCTTTCCTGAAAGCTCCATCTCCCTGACCATCGACCGCGCCTGCTGCTCGTCCATGACCGCACTGCGATTGGGATTTCGGGCGATCAAGGCCGGGGAAGCGGATGTGGCCATCGCCAGCGGTGCGGAGAACATGGGCAACGTGCCTTTCATTGCAAGCGCGGCCAAGACCCGGTGGGGAAACCGGCTGGGCCCCATCGAGCTGGAGGACGTGTTGTTCGAGCTCGGTTACGGGCGCAAGGGGTTCGCACCGGTGGCCACCGATGCCGGTGAAGTGGCTGTGGAGCACGGGGTGACCCGCGAGATGCAAGATGCCTGGGCGGCCCAGAGCCACGCCCGGTGGCACAAGGCCTACGCCGAGGGGAAGTTCAAGCTGGGAGAAGAAATCATGCCGGTCACCGTTCCCCAGAGAAGAGGGGAACCGGTCGTCATGGACAGGGACGAATCACCGCGCGACAACATAGACCCGGGCAAGATGGCGAAGTTGAAGCCTGTCTACGGGAGCCCCACCGTGACAGCGGGCAATGCACCGGGCCTGAACTCAGGGGCCTCGGCCATCGTGATCATGCGGCGGCAAAAGGCGGAAGACATGGGGCTCGAGCCCCTGGCCACGGTCGAAGCATGCCGGAGCGCCGCCGGTTCCCCCAAGTACATGGCCTGCGTGCCGGCTCAGGCGATCGAGGCGCTGCTGAAGGGCACGGGAAAATCGGTTGAAGAGCTGGATCTGATCGAGATCAACGAGGCCTTTGCCGCCGTTACGCTTGTCTCCCTGAAGATGCTCGCCAAAGACGACCCGGAGACGTTCGCCGCCTTGCAGGAGAAGACGAATGTGAACGGCGGCGCCATCGCCATCGGACACCCCGTGGGGGCCAGCGGGGCCCGCGTCACCATGACCCTGATGTACGAGATGATGCGCAGGGGCGGCGGAACCGGCGTAGCCGCCATCTGCGGCGGCCTGTCCCAGGGAGAGGCCATAATGATAAAGGTCTAGAGCAAGAAGAGAGGAGAAGAACCATGGAACGTTGGCTGCAGGAAGTCGAGCCCCTGACCCTGAAAGGCCAGATCGCAGTGCCCTACACGTGGTGGGTCGGCGAAACGGGAAGCCGATTTCTCCTGGCCCTTCGCGACGAAGGAAAGATCATGGGCAACCGCTGCGATACCTGCAACACGGTTTTCGTGCCGCCACGAAAAAACTGCGGCAGGTGTTTCGTCGACACCGGGGAGTGGGTGGAGCTCGGTGACCAGGGAGTCGTGAAGGCCCACACCATCGTCCGGTTCTCCCACCCGCTTCAGCCTGTGAAGCCCCCGTTCGCATACGCAATGATTCAACTGGACGGGGCGGACGTGAGCCTGGTCCACCTGATCAAGAAAGACCTGGATCGACTCAGGAATGGTGTCAGGGTACGGGCGCGCTTCAAGGAAGAGAAGGAGAGGAAGGGACACATCCTGGATATCGACGGGTTCGAGATCATCTGACCCCCTCGGGCGGAGGACGAAATGGACAACATAGCCATTGTGGGCGTTGCACAAACCAAGTACGAGCGGAAGAAGAAGGACAAGACCTACTACGACCTGGTCTACGAAATGACCCGGGAGGCGATGGAAGACGCGGGCGTGACCCTGGATGATATCGACAATGTGATCACCGTCTCCAACGATTTCCTCGATGGGCGAACCATTTCCTCCATGGCCGTGGGGGATGCGGCCGGGGCCCACGACAAGAACGTATCCACCGTGGAGGGTGACGGAACATTCGGGGCCTTCTACGGAGCCATGCGGGTGCTCGGCGGGTTCCGAAGCACCCTGGTCGTGGTTCACGCCAAGGGAAGCGAGGGAGATGTCCGAACCATCACGAACGGCATGTTCGACCCCATCTTCCAGCGCCTGCTCGGACTGGAGGGGGTGAGTTCCTCCGCGCTCCAGGCAAACATGTACATGGAGCGTCACGGGCTCACCGAGGAAGACTTTGCAAAGGTTTCCGTAAAGAACCACGGCAATGCGAAGAACAATCCCCTCGCCCATCTCCCCCTCGACCTCACCGTCGACGATGTGATGGGTTCGGAAAGGATCGCCGACCCGATCAAACGGCTGGACTGCAGTCCCTTGAGCGACGGCGCGGCAGCCATCATCATCGCCGATGAAGGATACGCCGGAAAGGCGAAGACCCCGCCGGTCTGGGTCAAGGGCATGGCTCACTGTTCGGACGAGTATTTTCTCGGTGATCGCGACCTGGCCGAACCAAGGGCCTTGAGGGACGCGGCCAGGAGGGCCTATGCCATGGCCGGCATTACCGATCCCATGAACGCCGTCGACGTTGTGGAACTCTACGACGCCTTCAGCTACATGGAACCCCTCTGGCTGGAAGGTCTCGGTTTCTGCAGCCCAGGCGAAGGAGGGAAACTTCTGGACGAAGGAAGCACCTCCATGTCCGGGTCACTGCCCGTGAACCCGTCCGGGGGGGTCCTGTCCTCACACGCCATGCTGGTGGCCGGGCTGGCCCGCATCGTCGAGTCGGTTCTCCAACTCAGGGGAGAGGCCGGGCAGCGGCAGGTGGAAGGGGCCAAGACGGCCCTGGCTCACGGCATCAACGGACCCTGCGGCCAGAGCCACTGCGTGTGGATTCTGAGCAACGAGAAATGAGAGGTGCACCATGGCACAGAGAGTTGCAATCGTCGGCACCGGCCAGACCGACCACAAGAGCCACCGACCGGACGTGAACGGCCGGGAGATGATCCACGAGGCGGTCACGCGCGCCCTGCAAGACTGTGAACTGACCATCCGGGACATCGACGCCATCGTGATCGGCAACATGGATCATTTCGAATCCATCAACTACGTGGACACCTGGAGTGTCGAAGGCTCCGGCGGGGTCATGAAGCCGATCATGAAGGTGACCACCGGAGGGACCACCGGCGCCTCGGTGGCCATTGCCGCCTACTATCACGTCGCTTCCGGGCTGTTCGACAGGGTGCTCGCCATCGGATGGGAGAAGAATTCGGAGAGCGACACCACGGCGGCCATCATTACCTGCAGCGACCCGATCTGGGACCGGTTCTCCTATTCCGGGGCCATCCCGAGCCTGGCCACGGAAGCCAGTGCGTACATGAAGCAGTACGGGGCCACGCAGGAAGACGCGGCGCGGGTGGCGGTGAGAGACCGCAACAACGCCATGAACAATCCCCATGCGCACTTGCGACGGCCCATCACCCTCGACGAGGTCATGACATCCCCCATGCTCGCCTACCCGATCAAGCTTCTGGATGTCTGCCCCCGGACGGACGGCGCCTGCGCGGTCGTGTTCGCAGCAGACGGGACGGCCCAGAAGATGGCGCCGAAACCTGCCTGGGTGCACGCGTCCTCGGTACGCCACACCTACACCTGGTTCGGAGACTCGACCGACTACGATGCAGGGCTCGTTTCCCTGCAGCGGGCTTCCAAGGAGGCGTATCAGAAGGCGGGCATCAAGAACCCGGCCGAAGAGCTGGACGTGGCGGAGCTCTATCTTCCTTACACCTACGCCGGTCTCAAATGGATGGAAGACCTTGGGTTCTGCGGGCCCGGCGAAGGGCCACGGTTCATAGGTGACGGGAACACCGAAATGGACGGCAAGATACCGGTCAACCCGTCGGGCGGCGTGATCAGCACCAACTGTATCGGCGCCACCGCACTCCTCAGGGTGGCCGAAGCCGCCATTCAGGTGATGGGCAAGGGGGAAGCACGCCAGGTTCCGGATACAAACCTGGCTCTCGCGACCGGCTTCGGCGGGTGCTTCTGGTCCGACGTGATGATCCTGGGGGCAGAGCGCCCCTGAGTTCAGGAAGGAGAACCTTTCCATGACAACAGAACGAGATTACGACAAATTGCTCACGGTGACCCTGGAAGCGCCCATGCCCTACGAGTGGTCCGTCGGCATACACGGGAGCCGGTTCTTCCAAGAGGTCAAGGAGCGGCAGCGCTTCATAGGCATTCGCTGCCCGCAGTGCAACAAGGTCTATGTACCCCCGAGGCGAATCTGCGCGCCCTGCTTCATCGAGATGGATGAGCTCGTCCCCCTCACCGACCGGGGAACCCTCCGGGCCTTTTCCGTCGTAAACTATCCCTTTCTCGATCCGGACACCGGCGCCCAGCGCCCTATCCCCTACACCTACGGATACATTCAAATGGACGGGGCGGACTGCATCTTCTCCCACATCATCAACGAGACGGACGTGGACAAGATCGAGGTGGGCATGAAGGTCAGAGCCGTTTTCAAGCCCAGGGACGAGATGCAGGGTCACATGAGCGATATCCGTTACTTTGACATCATCGGGTGAGAGAACAGACCCATGAACCTCGGGCTTTGGCGCCCTGACAAGGAGGAACCATGTCCGCCGACAACCCAAACCAATATGATGTGATCGTGGTAGGCGCTGGAATCGCCGGACTCGGCGTGGGCGCGATTCTAACCCGTGAGGCAGGGCTCCGGGTCCTCGTGCTTGACCGGTATGAGGCGATAGGCGGTCGGCTCATGTGCTTCGGCGAAAAGCCCGCCGTGGGCTGGAAGGTCGATGTGGGGCTCCACATGATCGAGCTGGGAGAGAAAGGCTCCTGCACCGAACTCAACGATAGGGTGGGACAGAAAGTCGACTGGGGCCCCTTCAGCAAGACCGTCCAGATCTTCAAGGACGGAGCGTTCAGGAGCGTTGCCGAACTCGTCCCGATGACCGATGAAGATCGTCAGGCCTTTGGGGCTTTGCTGAAGACCATCGCCGGGCTCTCCGACCCGGAGATCGAGGCCTGGGACGACCGCTCCCTGGAGGAGTGGTTGGCGCAAGAGGTGGGGAGCGAGGCTGTCAGGGAACTCCTGACCGACCTTGGAATGATTATGACAACGATCCCCGAGGCGAAGGACATGGCCGCCGGAGAGGTACTGTACATTGCCAGGGACAACCTCCGGAAGACGCGTCAGGTCCTTTCCTCTTCCTACCCGATCGGAGGGATGGCCGGAATGACGGAACCCCTCGCGCGCGTCATCCGGGACGGTGGCGGGGAGATCCGTCTTGGAAGCAAGGTGGACCGGGCGCTGATCGAGGAAGGCCGGGCCGTGGGCGTGGCGATCGAGCGCGGTGCTCACCCGTATCCGCAAGAGTACGCCATCCCGGATTGCGAGGAGATTCGGGCCGGAACCGTGGTCCTGGCCCTTCCGATCTACCAGTTGCCGTCGGTGCTCGACTTTCAGTCCCCGGATTCCCTCTTCCCGGAGTGGTGGAGGAAGCGCATCCTGGATATCCAGCACGAGGTCACCGGGTTGGTGGGGTATATCCTCGGCCTCAGCCGTCCGGTGGTAGGGGAACTCTGTTTCTTGACCGCCCTGAAGACACGTCATGCCGGACTGCCTTTCCAGGCCTTCCCGGCCTCGAACTTCGACCCGGATATTGCCCCCCCGGGAAAGCAGGTGCTCCACACGGACTGCGTGACCGAGTATCCCGAGGTGGCGGACAAGTTCTCCAGGCGGAGGATCCTGGAGGCTCTGTGGCAGGACTTGAAGGAGATGTTCCCGGGGATAGAAGAATCCGTGGAATGGAAGATCCCGTATTTCGTGGCGGGTTGCGACGGCCTGGCGCGCAAGCCGGGGCTGGTGGGGAGGTTCAAGCCGGCACTGAAGGCCCCGAGCGTGGGAGGCCTGTATTTCGCGGGCGATACCTACCAGGGCCGGGGTTTGGCGGCGAACGGTGCGGCCTTGAGCGCCATGCATTGTGCTGACTTGATCCTGGCAGGAATCTAGGAATCCAATGGCTGCGAGCAACACGAGGGACAGAATTCTTCAAGCCGCCGAAGAGTTGGTTTCCGAAAAGGGGATTTCCCGCACGACCATCGCCCAGATCGCCCGCAGGGCCGAAGTGGCCGACTCACTCGCCTACCAGTATTTCAAGGGCAAGGAAGACCTGGTCTTCGCCGTGGCAAACCTGAGGCTCGAAGACGCCTGGAACCAACAGCAGGAGCGACTTCAGGGAATCACCGATGTCCCTGCCCTGCTCGACAAGGTGATCGATTTCGGCCTGCAATACAACGATCAGCACCGGGACTATGTCCGGAACCTGATGTTTGCCTATCGGTCCAACCGAGGCTTCTATTGCAGTCCGGCCTATCACGTGGTCCGTCGGCATGCCGACCAGACCCTCCGAATCCTCGAACGCGGGGTGGACGAGGGCATCTTCCGGGTCGATGCAAACATGAAACTCGTTCGGGACCTCATATACGGCACCTTTGATTTCGAAGCCGTGAGCTGTGTGATCACCGGTGAAATAGAGGAGAGCAGCGCCGACGCCCAGGATATCCTGACCCTCTTGTTCGCCATGGTGGAACGCCATGACAGTCCGGCTTCCTCTGACAAACGGCTTCGGATCCTGGATTGCGCCGAGAAGACATTCGCCGACAGGGGATTCAACAAGGCAAAGGTGTCCGACATTGCAGCCCTGGCCGGGGTTGCCGAGGGATCCATCTACGATTTCTTCAAGAACAAAGAAGACCTGCTTCTGTCGATTGCCGGGCGACGGTTGAAGGACCAGATCGAGCTTCTACCGGAAACCTTCCACGTCAGAAACCCGGTTCGAAAGCTCAGGCGCTTCATCCGGTTTCATTTCGACCTGTACCTGCGAAACCGGGACTTCCTGCAGGTATTCGTTCTGGAGAATCTGCTGAACGATCGGTTCTACTCGTCGGGGGCCTTTGAGACGTTCAAGACAGACTATCTCGACATGGTAGAGGGGATCATCGAAGAGGGGAAAGAACAGGCCGTGTTTCGCAAGGACGTGAACACTCGCGTCTTCAGGAACATGTTTCTCGGCGCCTTCACACACATGGCCCTGCGATGGATCGTCTTCCCCGGCGAGAACTACGACAAGATGAGGGAAATCGACGAACTGGTCGACCTCCTTTGCACGGCCGTTTCAAATAAGGATAATTAACTTTAACTCCTGTTCGTAAGTATCTATATTATTTAGTCTTTTATTCTATTTGTGAACTTGAAGCGGATTCGAGGGATTCCTGCCGGAGGACTTCGAGATCAATGCCCGTACAGGTTCATCAACCGGGCGAAGGGGGCCGAGATTCTGCCGAATGCCGTGCCCAGGATTCTTGCCCTCCTTCGGTACCTGCCCACCCCCGCAGGCGGGTTGAGGGGTGGAAACAGGGGTTCCCCCGGGTTGCCGGCACCGGACAGTCTCTCCTCGAATTGAAGCAACTCGTCCAGCCTCCCTTCTTCCCGGATCCGATAGAAGGGGCAATCTCTGGTTTCATCCTCCTTGCACTGCTTGACGATCTCCCCTTCAGGTACGCAGGGGGTTCTCATCCTCGAGGGACAGTTCCCAACCGTACAAATTCCGTTCGTCACGCCCATGACGCAGACACAGCCGGGAACGCACGTTTCCGGGCCGCCCATGTGCTCCCAGTCCACGTCACGGCCCCCTGCACCGACCGTGTCACAGAACGGAACGACCCTCTTCGTTCCATCCGTGATCCAGTACAGGGTCTTGACCCCCATCGAACAGCCACACACCCCGATGGCATCCGACCTCTTGATCTTCTTCTTGAACTGACGAAGCCTTTGATACAGAATCGAGTGCGCACACAGCGCCGCCACCCAGCAGGCCTCGACCCGGATACCCCTTTCCCGCAGGAATCTCTCCAGATTCTCAAAGGCAGGATCGCTGGTCACCCCTGAGGCTGCTGCGCACCATCCGCACCGGAGCAGGAAGATGCGCTCCACGCCGGCCAGCGAGGCAACCAGCTCATCTTGCGGCTTGTATTCAATCTTGATGGCCATCGCTGTTCTTTCGGGGGGCGACGGGTTTTAGAACCGAATCTTTCGAACCGGAGGCTGATCCGTCGCCGCGCTCATCACGGCAAAAGGCCTGGCCAGGCGCGCGAACACGGCTGCGATCGAACGCTTCGCAAGTCTTCGCTCGCCCTGGAGCGGCCTGGAGATGGTAAACAGGGGCCTCCGAAACTCCCCCTCCTGCTGCTTTCTTCTCAGGGTTCGTTCATACACAAGGAGTCTGTCCAGCAGTTTCTTCTCCTTGACGAAGAAGAAGGGGCAGTCCCGTGCAGGGTCCTCCCTGCATTCCTTGACGACATCTTCCTCCCTCCTGCAGGGAACACGCAGGCCTTGCACGCAATTCCCCACCGTGCAGATCCCTTCCGTGATTCCAAGGATACAGTGGCCGCAACCGGAACAGGGGGAGAGGAGTGGGTTGGTGACTTCGTTGTAGTAGGCACAGCAGTAAATGCTGTTCAGGTCCAGGAAGGGGATGACCCGTTTCTTGCGCTTCGTGACCAGGTGCACACTGCTCACGCCCAGGGGGCAGCTTACCATGCCGATCGCGTCGGCCCGGTCGATTTCCTTCGCGAATTTCTCGATGGTTGCCTGAGCGCCATAGGGGCCGCAGGGGCTGAAGGCGATGCAGTTTCCAGTTACCTCGATGCCCTTGTCCGTCAGGTAGTCTTCGAGCCTGCGCTTCGCCTCGGCGCTGTGTTCCCACCAGAGAGCAGCGCAGATCCCGCACCTCAGGATAAATATGCGCTCCACCCCGCCCAGGGACTCTTCGATCTCTTCCTTGGGCTTATATTGAGTGAGCGCGGGCATGATACCTACATGAGCCCCAGCTTCATCACCAGGGAGAAGGCGGCCTTCTCGAAGGACGACAGCCTCCAGTAACTTCCCGCATCCGGGAGATCGTCGAGGACTCCCATGGCGGCGGCCATGTATTCGCTCATGCGCGAGACATAGTCCGGCGTGCCTCGGTTCTTGAAGTAGGGAAGAGAGAAAAGCCGCATCAGAGAATCCAGGGAGATGATCCCCTCCTTCTTCTTCTCCTGAAAGCCCTCCCACCTGCGAAGATGTTCTTCCGACCGGAAGAAGTTCATGGTGCTTCAGGAGTGGGGGAGGTTGAAAAACCACCTCGCAAAGGGGACGGCCACATAGCCGATGAGCCCTTCCGGCTCCTGGGACTCGATCTTGCCGTCCTTCACCTTGACCTGTATGGGTTCGTTGCAATCCAGGCACACCGAATCGATTTGCACCGTCTTGCCGGGAAAGAGCCAGCCGACCGCCAGCGATTCGAAAGCTCACTGGCCGAACCACTTCTGCTCCCCGTCGATGGTCAAGCGGTACTGGGTCGGGAGATTATTGAAAGGGGCAAAAGAGACCACGGTGTCGCCCTTCGGAAACAGCCAACCGGCAAAACCGCGAATGGAAAAGAGCTTGTGGAGCGCTTCACGGCCTTCCCTGGGCGACACGCCCAGTTCGGCCGCGATCTCGGTGAAGTGCGGCGCCTGCCCCGTCTCCACAAACCAATCCCTGATGATACTGTAGGTCCTGTCCTCCAAGGTCGGTTCAACCATGAGCTTCCCTCCTCCTATGAGACTGCCAGAGTTTCCACCCTTTCCAACCGAAGGGAATCTTACCAGACCAAACCCGAAGAATCGAGAAAATACGACATCTTCCCCAAAGAAATCTCCCCCACTTATGATGAGAAACAGCCGACCATCGGCAGAACCGCTGGTACGAGGAAGGCCCCTACGTCTGGAAATTCTGCCCGCGTGCGTGCCCGTGCCCGAAACAAGGACGTTGTCCCCGAACTCAGAAGCCCATTTTGGACGGGGTCCCGTTTGTGAGACAGCCCGTTACGACCTGACCCCAAGGTTCTTTGCCGATCTCTTCTCCTGTGCCGCCGCATCGATCCTGTAAAGGTCATAGGCCGACAGGAACCGATAGGCGTGCTTCAACAGAAGCCGGAGGAAAGGACTCCTGGCGTAGAAGTAGAACTTCTGCTCACGAAATGAGTCCATCAGCCTCGCCTTGGTCTGGTTGTCGACCACGCCGTAGACCAACCTGGTGTATCCGTTGCGGATACAGTAGTCCAGGGTCGTCACGATCATAAAATCGTATACAGGCAAATTGCCGGGAAGCTCTCGATTGTAGCCGCCTATGATGCCGATCAGGCTCTTGCCGCATAAGAGACGGGTGCTGAAACCGGCTATCCGGCCATCCACCCGAATCACGAAGTGAATGAACCGGTCGGATGAAAACAGGGCTGTTCTCAACAGGTTGGCGTTGAAGAAATCCTGGATGGGCAGTAAGCCCTTGGAGTTCTGGTAGGAACACATCAGGCATTCCACGATCCCTCTCATGATCTCTTCCGGCACTTCCCCTCGCAGGGTTTCCACTTCCACGTTCCTTCTCTTCTTGAATCTTGAAAGGTTCTTCCGGGTCCGTTTGTGTAGCGACAGGTAATCGTCAATCGTCTCGTATCGGGGCACATCGAGCCAGGAGTCGGAGCTGAAGGGAAGACAGGCAAAGGAATGCTTGGCGTAGAGATCCGACTTCTCGGCAGAATCGAAAATAATGACCGTGTCGGCATCTCTCTTCTGTCGCAACCATGAAAGAATCGATTCGTTTACCGCGTCTTCGAATCGCTTGTCCGTGCAGAGAAACGAGCGCGGCAGGCCGGGGCTCGACACTGCATGCATGGAGAAGTACACCGTACTCTTCATCCTCCCTCCGAGTTTCTCGAGGAAGGCGTATTTCCTCACCTCCATATTCAAGCTGTTGTAGAGGCTGTGACCCTCAATCCTGGCGAACATCGCCAGGCCTACCAGTTCATCCCCGGCAGAGGCCTTTACAAACATGAATCGGTCGCTGTCGGTTGACAACCCGACGAGGCTCTCGAAGAAGATGAAGATATCCTCGGAAATCCCGTACTCCTGAAGAAATCCATTGAATCGCTGTTTCTCTTCCGGAGTAAGGACCGAGTCTTCCCGGCAGTGGACCGAAATCCCCTCCGTCTCCCTGACCGACATCCGTCTCCTCCCTCTCCAAGAAAGGTGTCCTTTTCGTATACAAAGCTGCACATCCAGGGACACTATTCTACTGGGGTCGTTTCCGCAAGGCTTGCTCTATGACGATCGCCTTCTTGATCGATCGCGAAAAGGCGGCGACGGCTCAGTCCCGGTCAGGCGCAAGGAAGTCCAGGTCGGCCCCAAGATGGGCGGGCAGCACGCTCCGCGCATGAAGGTTGCCCCATCCCCGTCCCGGGGCCGTGGGCCGGACATGCTCGGCACGTCGGCGGTCCAGGTCGGACGGATCTACACGCAGGTCGATGCGGCGCTCGTCCACGTTGAGTTCGATCGGATCGCCGTCACGTACCAGGGCAAGGGGACCACCGGCCACCGCTTCGGGACAGCAGTGCAGAACGACGGTTCCAAACGCGGTGCCGCTCATCCTCGCATCCGTCACACGAACCATGTCTCGCACCCCTTCCTTGGCTAGACGCCTCGGGATGGTCAGACACCCGGCTTCCGGCATGCCTGCCCCGACAGGCCCCGCGTTCCGCAGCACCAGGACCGACTCCGGGCCAATTTGCAGGGAAGGATCATCAATGCGGGCCACAAGGTCTTCAGGCGATTCGAATACAACAGCAGGCCCTCTGTGTCGAAGCAGAGAAGGCGTTGCGGCCGCCACCTTGATGACGGCACCGTCCGGGGCCAGGGAGCCGTTCAGGGTCGCCAGCGCCCCGGGTGGGGCAAGAGGCTGGTCCAGGCCTCGAATCGTGGATTGCCATGCCTCGGGGGAGGATGCTTCGGCCAGAATCTCTCCCAACGAGCGTCCGGAAACCCCTTTGCAGGACAAATCGAGCAAGGGCTCGAGCGCCTTGAGCAGGACGGGAACGCCCCCTGCCCTGTGAAGATCTTCCATGTACCCCGAACCGGCCGGCTTGCAGTCCACAAGCACCGGCACCCTTGCGGCAACCTCGTGGAAATCGTCCAGGGTCAGCTGGATTCCGGCACGGCGCGCAATCGCCGTGAGATGTATCACCGCATTTGTAGAGCCGCTCACCGCAGCGAGAACGGTCAAGGCGTTCATGAATGCCTTGCGGGTCAAGATGCCGGAGGGGAGCACCCCTCCCCTTGCCAGGCCCACTGCACGCCGACCCGACGCGACTGCGTTGCGAAGCCGGTCCCCGGACCCGGAAGGCGCCGTTGCCCCGCCAGGGAGCATCATCCCCAGCGCCTCGGTCACGCAGGCCATGGTGGAGGCGGTACCCATGACCATGCAGGTTCCGGCCGTGGGGCAAAGGGCCTGCTCGACCTCCCGGATCTCCTGTTCACCGATCTCGCCGGCACGGTACCGGGCCCAGAACCGCCTGCAATCCGTGCAGGCACCGAGTCGCTCGCCGCGCCAGCTTCCCGTCATCATCGGGCCCGTGACCGCCGAGATAGCCGGAGCATCGGCTGAGACCGCAGCCATCAATTGGGCCGGCACCGTCTTGTCGCATCCGCCCAGGAGAACCACGGCGTCCATCGGCTGGGCCCGGATCATCTCCTCGGTGACCATGGCCAGCAGGTTCCGGTAGAGCATGGTGGTGGGACTGACGAGGACCTCGTGCAAGGAGAGGGTTGGGAACACGAGGGGCAGGCCGCCTGCCTCGAGCACCCCTCGCTTCACCGCATCGACCAGCTCGGGCATCTGGCGGTGGCATGGATTGTAGTCCGACGAAGTGTCCGCAATCCCAATGATCGGTCGTTCAAGATCTTCCGCATCGTAACCTGCCGACGCGAGGAAAGCGCGACGCATGTACTTGCTGAAATCAACGTCACCGTAGGAGGTCAGATTCCTGTAGATGCCTTCCGGCTTGATCTTCTTCCCCACGCCGGCTCCTTCGTCAAGGGCATGAGTAGGCTCGTTCGCGTTTCAGTCGACCTCAACCGATGTGGGCCGTACGTCAGTGCGTCGCACCTCCGACCGGCTGCCCACGATCCGGGCTTCACCGAAAAGCCGAATGTCCAGGCAGGACGCGCCCACCATGATCTCCACTGTACCCGGCTCCACGACAAAGCGCATCTCGGTATCGTAGAAGGCGAACTGCCGAATGTCCAGGGCAAATCGAACGTGGCGCGTCTGACCGGCCTCCAATCCTACACGTGCGAATCCCTTGAGCTCCTGCACCGGGCGGGTAACACTCGCGAATGGTTGCCTCACGTAGAGCTGAACGACCTCATCCCCGGCACGCTCGCCAACGTTTGCAACCCGGCACGATACCTCCACCAAGTCCTTGGCCTTCACCTCGGGAGAGGAAATTTCAAGGTCCTTGTATTCAAACCTCGTGTAAGTCAGGCCGTGTCCGAAGCAAAACAGAGGCGATGCCGAAAGGTCCGAATAGTCGCCGTGAAACTGGCTGAACGCACCCGATGGCTTGTGATTGTAGTAAAGCGGGAGCTGTCCCGGGGCCCTCGGCATCGTAACCGGAAGCCGCCCCGCAGGGTTCACATCACCAAACAGCACATCCGCGACGGCATGCCCCCCTTCCTGGCCCGGGATCCATGCTTGCAGGATCGCCCCGGGCGCATCCACGATGTCCGACAGCGCAAGGATCCGTCCCGAAACCAGTACAACCGCGGTGGGCGTCCCTGTGGCCGCTACCCGGCAAACCAATTCGCTCTGCGCTCCGGGGAGCCTGAGCAACGCCGAGTCGTTCGCCTCGCCGCTGCTGTACCCCTTTAGGAGCCCGGAGCGGCATCCCACGACCACCACGGCAACATCCGCATCTCGGGCCACCTCCACCGCCTCGTCGAATCCCTCCGTGTCCGGGTCCTGAATGTCACAGCCTTGCACGTGAACGACCTCCGTTCCGGGACCGGCGGATTCACGGATGCCGTCCAGAACCGTAACGGTGGGCGGAAGCACGGCCCTGAAGTCAAGGTTCGGATCGAAGGCTCCTGCCATGAACTCGCCCGAGAACGCTTGCGGAGCGTCCGCGGGTGGGTCCCCGTCGTAGATGGGGCCGAATTGAGGTTCCGAATGGGTCGGGTAATGATAGGCGCCTTGAAGATGGCGTACGCTCGCTGCGTTCGGACCGATCACTGCGATCCTCGCAATATCGCGGTTCAGCGGAAGGACTCCTTCGTTCTTCAACAACACGCAAGACTTCCCACCGAGCGTCCGTGCGAGATCGCGGGATTCCGGTCTGCCGAACACCTCCGGAGCCCTGCCGTCGTCCACGTAAGGCGACTCGAACAGGCCCAGGTCGAACTTCAGCCGAAGAGCACGACCGACCGCGCGGTCCAGTAGCGCCCCATCGATCCTGCCCGCCTCAATGGCAGAGGGCAACTCCCGAAAGAAATCGAGCCGGGGCAACTCCAGGTCGAGCCCTGCCTCGAGGGCCCGGGCCGCGGCTTCGGCTCTCTCCTCTGTAATTCGGTGGTAGATCATCAAGAACGCCAGCGTCAGGTAATCGGACACGACAGGCCCGTCGAAGCCAAGCTCGCCCCGCAGCAAGTCATCCAGGAGCCCTTTGGACACCCCACAGGGAATCCCGTCGATTTCGTGATACCCGTTCATGATGGAGGCGATGTCGGCCTCCCGAACAGCCGCCTCGAAGGGAGGCAGGATTCTCTCCAGGAGCTCCCGGTGGGGAAGCTGGCAGGGTGCCCAGTTCATGCCGCCTTCCGAGGCACCGTAGCCCAGGAAGTGCTTTCCCGTGGCGGCCACCCCCTGATCAAGCGACGTCCCCTGGATACCCCTGACATAGCCCACGCCCATGCGTCCCACCAGGTACGGGTCTTCCCCAAAGGACTCCTCGCATCGACCCCATCTAGGGTCACGTGCCACATCCAGCACCGGAGCCAGGGTCTGCCGCGCTCCGACGGCGACCATCTCCTGCCGGATAACGTCGGCCATGGCCTGCACAAGATCCGGATCCCAGGTGCTTGCGAGACCGATGGCCTGCGGAAACTGCGTGGCATCCCGGGCCGAAAGCCCTGCACAGCTCTCCTCGTGCAGCAGGGCAGGTATTCCCAGCCGGGTCTTCTCCAGGATGTATCGCTGAATCTCATTGCCGGTCGAAGCCAGATCCTCCGGCCGCAGTGTCGAAGCGGTACCCAGACGCGAAACGTGACCCATCCCGTAACACAGGAAGGCATCCGCCTTCTCCATACTGAAGCGCTCTCTGTCCAGGAGATCCGGCCCCCAAACAGACCCCAACTGCGCGACCTTCTCCTCCTCACTCATCTTCCCGATGAGGTCTTTGACACGGTCCTCGACCGACAGGCTGGAATCACGATAACCGGTTCGGGACATCCTTCCTCCCCCTCCCCTCTCACCAGTAATCCGGCTCGGCGAGGAGCCTGGAATATACATCCTTTCCAACCTTCATCTTGCGGGCTCCCGACTCCAGACGCCCGATGGCGGCACCCGGGCTCACGGGCCTCTTGCCCCGGAACTGAGGCAGCCATTGCATCTCCGCCCCGAAGAGCTCGTCCACCATGTTCCGTATCTCGTGAGGGGCGAGTGCCGCTGCCGTGACCGGATCCATGAGGCAGGCATGATAGGCCGCCTCGTAGTCCCCGTTCAGGGCGGCGTCCACGGCAAGCTCCTGGACCGAGATGTTGGACCTGCACAGGGCGGCACACACCTTCGGAAGAGCCCCCACGCGAGTCGGATGAAAACCCTGGCCATCCACAAAGACAGGCACCTCCACACAGCAATCGTCAGGCAGGTTCGAGATATACCCCTTGTTCAGCACGTTGCCCGCGAAGCTGCACGGCACCCCGGTCAACCTGGCATTCATGATCTCCGCGGCATACTCCTGGGATTGCTGGCCGGCAACGTACGGAACAGGTGTCTCTCCCGACGCCATGGCCGCCATCTCCGCTTCGTACCGCGCCGTTGTTCTGAGTTGCTCGTTCAGGTACCCGGCCGTCTCTCCGGCGAGCCAGGGGCCGTCGAACAGCTCTCTCAAGTCCTTGCGATGCCGGAAGTAGGGCACGTACTCCGAGGTGTGGCCCGGGCTTTCTGTACAGAAGTAGCCGGTGGCCTTCATGATTTCGAACCGGTACTGTTCGAACAGCACCGGCCCTTCCCGTTCCAACTCGTCCCACATGCGCGGATACAGGTCTTCTCCCTTGTGCTTGAACCCAAGGAACCACGCCATGTGGTTTATCCCGGCGGTCAGTGTCTCGCATTCATCCTCCTCCACCTCCAGCCACCTGCACAGCATCCGTGTGGTGTGACGGGTCCCGTGACACAAACCGACGGCTTGAACATCAGGGAAAGACTCCTGGATGGCCCAGCAACAGATGGCCATCGGATTCGCGTAGTTCAGGAACAATGCGTCCGGGCACAGCTTCCTCATGTCCCGCGCCACATCGAGCAGAGGGGGCACGTGCCGCAACCCCCGAAAGATGCCTCCGGGATTGAGTGTATCCCCCACGCATTGGTCCACCCCGTATTTCAGGGGAATCTCGATATCGTGCTTCAGCGCATCGTTGCCTCCCACGCTGATCATGGTGATGACGAAGTCCGCTCCCTTCAGCGCCTCCCTTCTGTCCGTTGTGGCCGAGAAGGTGCAGCGTAGACCATTCTGCTCACGCATGTTCTCGACCACCTGCTGTGTCGTATGGAGCCTCCTCCCGTCCACATCCATGAGGGCAATGTGTGCGTCCGCCATGGATTCGTAGCAGAGCGAGTCCTTTACGAGTCTTTGACAGAACTCCACGCTGCCTGCCCCGATCATCGCGATTCTCGTCATTGCGACCCCCCTTTCCTCTCGAGGATCAGCACCTCGTATCCCTGCAGACCGATCTCCTGAGCAAGCTCCACTTGAGCGCCCTTCACCCTGTCGGTACCGAGCAGGACGTTCCAGTTCCCCTGCCACGCGCCCTTCCGGTTGCCGGACAGCGAAGCCTTCAACCCTCTCTCCTCGAAATTCAACAGGACCAGAACGACCTGCTCTTCATGGGACCGGAGGTACGCGAGGTATTTCGTCGGATGGGAGACCAGGGATTGATATCCCCCCCGGCACAGAGCAGGCGTCCTCTTTCGGAGCCATATGAGCTCTCGATAGAAAGACAGGAGAGACCCGGGATCCCCGGTCTGCGTCTCCACATTCACATCCGTGTGGTTCGGGTGGACCGGCAGCCACGGGTCCACTGTGGAAAATCCCGCGTGGCGGGAGGCGTCCCAGTGCATAGGGGTCCTTCCCGGATCCCGCCCCTTGAGCAATGGCCAGTATTTCTTGCCCAGAGGATCCTGAATCCGCCTCCGGGGAATCTTCCGGTTGGACATCCCGATTTCCTCTCCGTAGTAGAGGAATGGGGTTCCCCGCAGGGTCAGGAGCATGGCGGCCGCCACGCGTGCCCGCTTGTCCGTCTCCTCCCCTTTCGCGTACCGGCTGTAGTGACGTCCCGGCTGGTCGTGGTTCGACAGGGTGTAGGTCGGCCACCCTCTGTTTTGGAGAAGCCCCTCCCACTTCTCCACCACCCGCAGGAAGTTCTCTGCCCCCCAATCCTGGAACAGAAAGGCGAAATTGAAGGCCAGATGGAGTTCATCCCCATTGCCGTAGTAGGAGGCGGCATCCCTTGCCGAGTTCGTGTAGACCTCTCCCACGGTGAATCGCTCCGGGTAGCTATCTACCACCCCACGAATCTCACGGCATAGATCATGGACTTCCGGACGGTTACGATCGTAGATGTGTTTCTGGTAGTCCGGGGGGCGAAATCTCAAACGATACGGGTTCGAGCGGAACTTCTCGTCCTTGAGGAACCAGTTGATGACATCGATCCTGTAGCCGTCTACGCCCAGGTCGAGCCAGAACCGGATCACGTCGAACATGGCCTCCTTCAACTCCGGGTTCCGCCAATTCACTTCCGGCTGGTATCGACACCATGTGGACAGGTAGAATCTCCGCACTTCATCGACCCACCACCAGGCCTTCCTGTCAAATGCGGCAAACCAGTTGTTCGGGGCCTTTCCTTTCTTCCCTTCGTGCCACAGGTACCAGTCGTGATGCGGATTGTCCCGGCCCTTGCAGGCCTCCATGAACCACGGGTGCTGGTCCGACGTGTGGTTGATCACCAGATCCATGACGATCCGGATGTCTCGATCATGGGCCTCTCTCAGGAGAACCTTGAAATCGTCCATGTTCCCGTAACGAGGATCGATGTTCCGGTAATCGCTTATATCGTAGCCGAAGTCCCTGTTCGGGGAGGGGTAGATCGGAGAGAACCAAATGGCGTCGATACCCAGGGACTTCTCGGTCCCGTCATTCAGGTAGTCCAGCTTTGAGATGACTCCCCTCAAGTCCCCTACCCCGTCGCCGTTACCGTCCATGAAGCTCATCGGGTAGATCTGATAGACAATGCCCGTCTGCCACCAGCTTGCGGAGTCTCCCTGAAGCCCTTTCATGTCGAGTCCCCTTCGCGACATTTTCCATTTTCTATTAACATACATGTTACTCCAGCACAACCAGCAATGATTCAATTTACCCAAAAAACGTAAATTTTCCTGTTGCATTAGATTAACATGTATGTTAAATACAGCGTCGGACCCATGCGGTTCTCAACGGACGGAACCCACCCCGCGCAGGGCAACGGAGGCGGACCATGCCGATCGACAGACCCTTCAAGAAAGAGCCGGATTTCGAGCACTTCCGCAAGGTTCTCCTCCGCGAAACGACCCTCGGGCCCGTTCCCATCGTCGAGCTTCTCGTGGACATCGAGATCATGGAAGTGGCCTCGGGCCTCGAAGCGCCCATCGAGAGCTGGGCCGACTTCGCAAACATGACCGAAGAGATGGGTCCCGGCGAGATGGAGGCCGGGATCGAGCTCATGGACCTGACCATCGCCTTCCACAAGGCCATCGGCTATGACTACGTGCCCATGACGCCACTGGTGCCTTTGAAGCAAACCGCGTGGAACCGAAAGGAGAACCCGCGACAGGGGGGGAAGGTTCGGGGATGGCAGGAAGAGCATCGGGGCCTGATCACCACCCGAGACGAATTCGAAGCCTATTCGTGGCCCGCCGTAGAGGAGATCAGCATCCTTCCGATCGAGTACACGGTCGACAAGATTCCTCCCGGGATGAAGCAGATGATCTTCTGCAACGGGATCTTCGAAGAGTTGCGCAACCTCATGGGCTTCGAGACCATGGCGATCAAGAGCATAGAAGAACCGGATCTGCTCGCTCACATCCTGGAGAATCTCGCCGTCCTGACCGAGCGGGCCATCGACCTGGCAACGGCCCACCCGAGTACCGGTGCCGTCTTCTACGGCGAAGACATGGGCTTCAACAACAGCACGATGCTCCATCCCGATTTCTTCAGAGAATACGTGCTGCCCAAGCATAAAAGGTTCGTGGAGATCTCACACAAGAACGGAAAACCCTTCATCTTTCACTCCTGCGGCAAGATCGAAGCGCTCCTGGAAGACCTGATCGAAGAGGTCCGCATCGATGCCCTTCACAGCTTTCAGGACAACATCACGCCCATCGAAGAGATGCACAGGCGGTACTCCGACCGAATTTCCCTGCTGGGAGGGGTCGACGTCGACCTCCTTGCCAGGGGTTCGACCGACGAAGTGAGGACTCGCACCCGCCGGATTCTCGAAGCCTGCACACCCGCCGGCGGAATCATGATCGGCTCAGGCAACTCGGTGACCAACTACTGCAAGATCGAGAACTACTATGCCATGATCGATGAAACCCGAAGGTGGAACGAAGAAAACGGATATCTTTAGGACTGGAGATCGACATGGAGAAACTCATAGAAGCCGTGGTGGCAGGCAAAGTACAAGATACGACCGACCAGGTTCAGCAACTCCTCCAGGGGGGGGCGGCCCCGGATGCGATGATGAACGAGGCGATGATTCCGGCCATGGACGTGGTAGGGGACCTCTTTCAGAAGGGCGAGGTCTATCTTCCCGATATGTTGATGGCCGCCAAGGCGATGAAGGCGGGCCTGCAGATCCTCACGCCCCGCATGGTTCAGGCCGAGGCATCATCAGCGGGGACCGCAGTCGTCGGCACGGTCCGGGGAGACATGCACGACATCGGCAAGAACCTGCTTTCCATTGCCCTGGAAGGGGCCGGCTTCAAGGTTGTGGACCTGGGGATCGACGTTACCCCCGAGGCATTCGTCGAGTCCCTGAAGGAACATCAGCCGGAGGTCCTGGGGCTCTCTGCACTCCTCACAACGACGATGATCGCCATGCGGGAAGTCATCGAGGCGGTTTTGGAAGCCGGGTTGCGAGACACGGTCAAGGTCATGATAGGCGGCGCGCCGGTGACCCGGGAATACGCCGAAGAAATCGGAGCCGACTTCTACGGCCCCGACTCCACTTCGGGTAAGGATTTCGCGAGGAAGGCCGTTGCAGAAGGCTGAAAAGGCCCCTCGAGAAACACGTTCTAGGCCAACCTGCCCTCTCCTCTCTTATCGGCGGCCCGCCCTGCGAAGCGCTGCGGGCGTGAACAGGTCGAGCGGGTATTCCCGGTCGAAGCTCCAGGGCGTTCCCTCATTCGTCAACCCGAGGGCAAGGTAGCGACCATTTTGCAGGTCGATGTGAAACTCCACGACCGTCGCCGTCATGGGAATGTCGTAGTAGTTGATCGAATGGTCCTCGGAAACCCGCCATAAATCGCCCCGGGTGTCGTAAAGATCGGCTATCAGGATGGTCCACGTGTCCTCGTCATGGAAGAAGGTCCGTTTGCCGTAGATGTGCTTCGTTCCCTTCTTCAATTTCGCTTCCACTTGCCAGACCCGGTGCAGTTCGTATCGAAGCAGGTCCGTGTTTGCGTGGCCGGGTCGGATGATGTCCTTGTATTTATACCCCCGGTCCGCCACCTGATAGCAGTTGTAAGGCACAAACATCTCTTTCTTTCCCACAAGCGACCAGTCGTACCGGTCCGGCGCGCCGTTGAACATGTCCAGCATGTCTGCTGTTCTTTGCCCGTCCGAGGGCCCGTCGGGCAGATCATAGGCCACATTCGGCGCCCTTCGAACCCGTCGCTGACCCGGGTTGTAGGTCCAGGCCCTTCGGGGCTCTTTGACCTGGTCCATGGTCTCGTGCACGAGAAGAAGCCCCCCTGCCATCCGGGGCGGGGAAAGCGTGTTGGAGAGAAAATAGATCAACACGTTGTTGACCGATTCGGCAGTCGCACCCCCCACCGAGTACGGAAAGAAGATCTTCTCTTCGATCGATACGACCGTGTACGCGCCCCCTGTCGTGGGCGCGATCACAGCGTAGACCCGGTAGATCGTATCATTCCGATATCGCGTCAGGTGGTTCCACACCGCCTCGATCCCTTCCTTCGGCATCGGGAAGGGGATCGACTCGCGGGCGTTCCGAAACCCGTTGCCTCCTTCGACCAGTTCGGCAGTGGTGGCGTTCTTCTTGGCCCAGTCGTAGATCCGCTGCGGATAGGAGGCACTTCGTCGTGTCGGGTACACGTTCATCTTGTAGGTGTTCGGGTAGCGCTTGAAGATTGCGATCTGCCCGGGCGACAGCTTGTCTGCATACTCCGCAACGTTCGCTGCAGTGATGGTGAACAGGATCTTGTCGTCCGGGAAAGGGTTTACGTACTCTCCTTTCTTGTAGCCCTCGGGAATCTCCGTTATGCCTCCCTCCCACGGGGGAATGGTTCCTTCCTCGTTCCCCTTCATCTCTCCACCCATAGGCATGAGCGTGCCGTCCTCGAGCTTCTTGGCTTCCTCGGCCGAGACCTTCGCCTCCACCTGCGCCACCGCCACAAACAAGGCACAAATGCACGTGCAGGCAGATATCCATTTTGCGCTTCTCTTCATTCTTGGTTCTCCTCTTTGAAGATGTTCGGTTCGCCGGCTTTGCTAGAAGGAATAGCGCGCGCTCAGCGAGACGAAGTCACGGTCGTGAAGAAGGTTGGCCTTTCCAGCACCGAAGTACATTGTGTACGACAGCGTGCCCGTGATCTTCTGCAGATAGACCGCGTCGAGCATCAAGGTCATCACCTTGGTTCCTGCCACAAAATTACTGATGGGGGTCGGCGTCACGCCCTCCACGTCGTGGGCCCAGGCCAAGATCGGCCTGAGCGTGACAGCGCCGATCGCATTGTTGAAGGTCGGTGCCAACACGAGACGGTACCCCCACGAGAAAGTGTCGGCGAATCCCCCCTCCTCCGTGAAGGGCTGGAGCCCGGCTTCCGTCCACCAGGGATTGCCGCTCGTCTCGGTTCCCGGCCCATCGTACCGAAGCACGTCCTTGTCTTCCATCCCGAAGAACCAGGTGGCGCCCACCTCGAATAGGAATGCCACATCATCTGCACCCAGGGTAGGCCCAAACAGTTTTGTGAATGTCGCCTGGGCCTGGAGCATGTCCTTGCGTTCATACCCCTGGGTATACTCGTTGAAACCGGGCACACCGCGCAACTGGGTGACCTGGCTGTTCCCGAAGATCGGTGGGCTCACCTGCGCCTCGTCCGGGGGAAGGCCGGCGAGGATGTTCTCCAAGGTGGCCAATGTGGCCAGGGTCTCATCGTAGGGTGATTGCCCATGCGCCACCAGCTCGAAGCCGTCGATCTGAATCGGTTGGCCCAGCCGGCCGCTCACCTCGCCCTGAAAGGCGACCCCAAAGGGGACCACCGTGTTCCAACTCATCCCCACGATGTCGATATCCCCGGGAAATTCGCGAAAATAACCCGAGGTACTCGCGCCGTCGCCGTTCACGAGGCCCCAGATCAGCACGTCGAGCGGGTCCTCAGGGGGAGGATCGCCCGTTATGCCGCTAATCACCGGTCTTCGGCTGTGGATGTGTTCCCAGTAGAGCCCGAATTCCGTCTCGTTCAGCCAGGAGGCAAAATATCGGAGGGCCACGCCACCCTGCCCCATATGGCTCGGCTCCCCGTCGTCTTGCCGGGGGATCCAACTCCCGACAGGCGGCCTCGTCCCCACAGGCTGTACCGGGTTATCGGTCGGCCCGTCAGGGGGCGCCAGCCCAAACCCGAGGGTGACCCTGCTGGCGCCCGGGCTCACCTGGTCATTGGTCGAAAAATAGGTCCCAAAGGGCTCGATCTCCGTGTTGTCCCAGAAGAACTGGTAGAAGGCCTCGATGGAGAGGTTGTCCGTGATACCTGCATTCAGGCTGATCATCGGGATCGGAAGCAGGGCTTCCTTCAATTGGGAGCCGGCCACCCGCAGGGCCGTCACGTCCACCGGGTTGATGCTGTTGATGCCGCCCTGGATGAAGGTGCTCTCCCCCCAGCTCAGCACCTGATTGCCCACGCGAATCGTAACGGGCCGCTTGAAAATCTCATAGTCTCCCACCACATACAGATCCAACAGCCGGATATTCAGTCCCGCCCGCCGCTGCGCCTGGTCGGTGAAGCCCCGGAAATTCGGGTCGAACTTCATGATGGCCCAGTCGTAGAAGTAGTAGAATCGACCGAAGACGGAGTAGTTCTTCCAGTTCAAGTCCAGCTCGTGCAGAATCTTGATGTTCAGGGAGGTCACGTCCCCCTGGTCGAAATTCAGGTTCCCGTCATCGATGTCAGGATCGAACCCGGTCCCTCCATTGGTCTGCGCGACGATTCTCGGGTCCCGTTCCTCCACGCGAATCGCCACTCCAGTGGAGACGGTGGTATCCAGGTTTCCCTTGATCGGGCCCGTGCTTATGTCCAGGGCCCACACCGACGCGGGCACCAGCCCTCCCGCTCCGAGGATCAGGGCCATCGACAGTAGCACGGCAATGGCCACGAGCGACCGGCTTGCCGATCTCCCCCCTTGTCGATGTTCGACTGCGTGACGGATCTTCATGTTCCCCCCCTGGTTCGTTCGCAGACGATGGGACCCGAACTTCACAGATTTAACAGGCTTTTTCGGAAAAAACAGAACTCCCTTGGAGATCGCTAACACATATGTTAAGTGGTTGCAAGAAAAAAAATTCCGCAGCGCACGGTGACAGGCGAAAAGGGACATGTCGAACGATCCGGTTGCCACGGCTGCCGCGTTTCGTGCCTGACCGGTCGGTTCGAGTGACCCGGACGGGCGTCTGATGGGACATGGATTCTTCTTGCTAGGAGTTAACATGTGTGTTACTTTGTGGCTCACAGAGAATCCTGTAGGCCGTGGAACCCGCAGAAGGCCGGACGCTTGGCAGCAAAAATCAAGAAAAAAAATCCTCAGACCCGTGGCCACCGAGAGCCGGCAGCCGAAAAGCCCCAACGAAGACAGAAGAACAAGTCACTGATTCGTATGCGCATTCTCCGGGCCGCCATGAACGTCTTCGGAAGGCTCGGATACGCCGACACACGCGTGGAGGACATCCTCGGAGAGGCCGGGATCTCGCGGCCCACCTTCTACCGCTACTTCAAGAGCAAGGAAGACGTGTTCGATGCGGTGGATGAAGTCGTCAGCATGTCTTTTCTCCAGACCTGGACGAGCGCGGTGGCGAGTGTCGACGGCCCTCTTCAGAAACTCGAGAAGGGGGTTGACGCCTACCTCCAGTGGCTCTACGCGACAGGCCCTGTAGCCGGGACGACGAGACGGCAATCCACCCACCCCCAACTCCACATCGCAAAGCGCCGCGAGCAAGGGCTCCACATGATCGTGGACGTCTTCCGTGAGGAGACCCTCAAGACGCTGGGCGAGGAATTCGATCCATGGCTCTTCTCCATGCTCCAGGCTGCGACGGAGCAGGCGGGTGAGCTCTTGATTCGCGAGGGTCTCCGACCCGGTGACGCAAAGCGCGCGAAACAATCCATGATGAGGATTCTATCGGCCACGCTCTCCGAGGGAGACGAGCCTCTACCACCCATCCCCAGGGCTCCGAAAAGGGGAAGAAGGTCGCAAGGAAAGAAACGAAAGACAGAACAAATCGGTCGGAGAAAGAAGTGATCCAACGTTTCGTGGGCCCTTCAAGGACACCGGGTGCACGCAATGGAGAGAGACCATGACCCGAATTTCTTTTCCGGCAGACTTTCTCTGGGGCACGGCAACGTCCTCCTACCAGATCGAGGGGGCCTGGCAGGAAGGGGGTAAGGGGGAGTCCATCTGGGACCGGTTTACCCACACCCCGGGGAAGATCAAAGACGGCAGCACCGGGGATGTCGCCTGTGATCACTATCACAGGTACAAGGAAGACGTAGCTCTCATGCGTGAGCTCGGGCTCGGTGGGTACCGGTTTTCCGTTTCCTGGCCGCGGATTCTCCCTCTCGGCAGGGGACAGTTGAATCAACAAGGTCTGGATTTCTACTCCAGGCTCACCGACACCCTGCTCGAGGCGGGCATCGAGCCGCTCTTGACCCTCTACCACTGGGACCTGCCCCAGTCCCTCGAGGACTTGGGAGGCTGGACCAACCGGGACATCGCCGGGTGGTTCGGGGACTACGCCGCCGTGGTCGCCCGGGCCCTGGGAGACCGGATCAAGCTCTGGACGACCCTCAACGAGCCACAGATATTCGGCTTGCTGGGGTACGCAACGGGCGAGCACGCGCCCGGGTTGACGGATCAACTCCAGTACATCTATCTGTCCCATTACATCAACCTCGCCCACGGGCAAGGAGCGGCCGCCATCCGGAACGAGGCCTCCGCCGCCAAGATCGGTTGTGTCCTGCAGCTCCCACCCATCCATCCCCGTTCCGATTCCGAGGAAGATCGAAGGGCGGCCCGCGTCATGGACGGGATCATGAACCGGTGGTATGCAGAACCGGTCCTGGTCGGCCGATACCCCGAGGACATCCTGGAGATCTTCAAGGACCTGGACCTGCCCATCCGGGAAGGCGATATGGAGCGCATCCACCAGCCCCTCGACTTCGCGGGCCTGAACCTCTACAGCCGCATGTTTGCCTATCATGACCCGAATATTCCTCTCATGGAGGCCATGCTCGATTTCGATCACCGCATCCCCGGAGCCCGATACACCCACTTCGGATGGGAGATCTACCCGCAGTCCATTTACGAGTCACTCATGCGTTTCAAGAACGAGTGGGACGATCCGGAGGTCTACGTGACCGAGAACGGGACGGCCGCCGACGACAGGCTGGTGGACGGAGAGGTGAACGATCAGGAACGGATCGATCTTCTCGGCTCTTATCTGGCGGAAGTCCGAAGGGCCATGGACCACGGTGTGAAGGTAAAGGGGTACTTCCAGTGGTCCTTCATGGACAACTTCGAGTGGGCCGAAGGGTACGGATCGAGGTGGGGCATCGTCTACACGGATTTCGATTCCCTGGCGCGAACCCCCAAGGCGAGCGCTTACTGGTATCGTGACCTGATCAAGTCCGGGGGATACGACAGATGAAATCGTCCACCCTTCACCTGCATCCGAAGATCCAGATCGGGCCGGTAGATCCGCGCATCTTCGGCGGCTTCCTGGAGCACATGGGCCGCGCCATCTACCAGGGCGTGTACGACCCGGACTGCGCTCATGCGGACGAAGAGGGCTTCCGGACGGACGTCCTGGAGGCCCTGAAGAGGCTGCGAATGACGGCCATGCGATATCCGGGGGGCAATTTCGTGTCCGGGTATCACTGGCTGGACGGCGTGGGCCCCATGGAGAACCGCCCGACCGTCATCGACCTCGCGTGGAACAGCATCGAACCGAACCGAGTCGGCACGGATGAGTTCATTCGGCTTGCCCACAAGATGGGCTGGACCCCAATGCTCTCGGCAAACCTGGGGACCGGCACGCCGGAGGAGGCCCGAAACTGGGTGGAATACTGCAACGCCCCCACGGGAACGAAGTATGCGGACCAACGGGCCGAAAACGGAAACGAAGACCCCTTCGGCGTCAAACTCTGGTGCCTGGGCAACGAGATGGATGGTTCCTGGCAGCTGGGCCACGTCCCGGCCGAGCAGTACGCCATCCGGGCCCAGCAGGCAGGGCACCTGATCAAGCTGGTGGACAAGTCCGTGGAACTGGTCGTGTGCGGCACTTGCGACCTCTCCCTACCCACCTACATAGAATGGGACCAGGCGGTCCTGGAACACGTGGGGGATCATGCCGACTACATCAGCCTCCACCGGTACGTGAGGAACTTCGAGGACGACACGCCCAACTTCCTGGCCGTCACCAACTCCATCGATCAGCAGATCGAGGCGATCGACGGCCTCTGCAGGGCGGTACAGGCGAAGCGCCGAAGCGCCAAACGGGCGTATCTCTGTTTCGACGAGTGGAACGTCTGGTACAAGAACTACGAAATGGACGGGAAGAGGCAGTTCGCACCCCACCTGGTCGAGGAAGTGTACAACCTCGAGGACGCGCTCGTGGTGGCAGGGTTCCTGAACAGCTTCCTTCGACACGCGGACTCGGTCAAGATCGCCAACATCGCGCAGATCGTGAACATCATCGCCCCGATCCTTACGAAAGGCGACGAGCACCTGATCCAGTCGATCTTCTATCCCTTTGAGATGTACACGAAGCGCAGAGAGGGCGCATCCCTCCGGCTCTCGGTCGACGGCCCGACGTACACGACGCAGTCCTACGGCGTCGCCTCCTACTTGGATGCGAGCGCGATCCTTTCCGGCCGGGACCTCCACGTGTTCACCACGAACAGGGATACCGCCGAGTCGATGGAGATCAACATTCACCTCGCAGACCGGCCGATCGTCTCCCTGGTCGACGCGGAGATCCTGACCGGTCCGGATGCGAAGGCGGCGAATTCGTTCGAAGAACCGGACCGCGTGAGATCACGCGTCTTCGAAGACGTGACGATCCGGGACGGACGGGCCACCTATGAACTCCCCCCGCTGTCCGTGGCCGCCTTCACCTTCCGTACGGAGGGATGAACTGTCCGGGTGACCCCTGTTTGCCCCGGGGTTCTCCATGAAACCTAAATCACCGAATGAAAGAGGCCGAACATGGTAGAGGGTGAACGGAACAAAGAAGTCGTTCTGGTAACCGGGGGTGCGGGATACGTCGGCAGCCACGCGAACAAGCTCCTCCACCAGAACGGATACAACACGCTCGTCTACGACAATCTCGAGTACGGCCACGCGGAATGTTCCAAGTGGGGCACTCTGGTCCAGGGGGACCTGGCTGACCGGGACGGTGTCAGAGACCTCTTCGAGAAGCACCGGATCACGGCCGTCATGCACTTCGCTGCATACACCTATGTAGGCGAGTCCGTAGATCACCCTGACAAGTACTACCAGAACAATGTGGCCAACACCCTCAGCCTATTGAATGAAATGATCGAACACGGGGTCCGCCGTCTGATCTTCTCTTCCACATGCGCAGTCTACGGAAACCCCAAAAGGATCCCCATATCCGAGGATCATCCGCTGGCCCCGATCAGCCCCTATGGCAGGGGCAAACAGATGGTCGAAATGGTCCTGCAAGACTTGAACGTGGCCCATGGTCTGCAATACGCCTCGCTCCGGTATTTCAACGCCGCAGGCGCAGACCCGGAGGGAGAAATCGGCGAATGGCACCATCCGGAGACACACCTCATACCCATCGTGCTGGACGCGGCACTCGGCAAACGAGAAGACGTGAAGCTCTTCGGCACCGACTACGACACCCCGGACGGAACCTGTATCCGGGACTATATCCACGTGACGGATCTCGCGGCCGCTCACCTCGCAGCCCTCGAGCACCTGAAGAAAACCGGAACGAGCGGTGTCTTTAACCTGGGAAACGGAAACGGTTTTTCGGTCCGTCAGGTCATTGACGAGGCAAGAAGAGTGACGGGCAAGGAAATACCCGTCGAGGAGGTGGGAAGGAGACCGGGGGATCCGAGCACGCTGATCGGCAGTTCGGACAAGGCGAGGAAGGTCCTGGAATGGGAGCCCCGGTTCGCGGCCCTGCCCGAGATCATCGGCACGGCGTGGGCATGGCACAAAAAGCTCCACAAGGACCGCCTCACCGACTGACAGGCTGTCATGCCATTCGAGGAGCGTTCCTGTGAAAGAAGCCGCCGCAAGGATCATCGTAGTGGGAGGCCTGAACACCGATATCGTGGCGACAGGAGTCGATGTGCTTCTCGGCCCGGGAGAGCTCTCCAGGAGTGGCGATCTGTATATCGGACCGGGCGGGAAATCCTCGAACATCGCCAGAATGTCTGCCTCCCTGCTCGGCCCCGAGCGCATCACCATGGTAGGGAAGACCTCTAGGGACCCATACGGACTGTGGGAAGTGCCGTTGAAGGCCCTGCGTGAGGCAGGGGTGAATACGGACCCGATCGCGGTCGAGGATCTGGAGCGAAGCGGGAAATTCCCCGGTATTGCGCTCATCCCGGTAAACAAGCAAGGCGAGAACCAGATCTACTGCATACCCGGCATCAACGATGATTTCTCTCCTGCAGATCTCGACCGTGCAGAATCTATCTTCGAAGGGTCGGCCGACAAGGGGATCCTGGCCCTCACCCTCGAGATGCCTTTGGACACTGCGGCACATGCAATCCGCAAGGCCCAAGAACATCGACTTCGGGTGGTCTTGGATCCAGGCGGTATCAATGCGTTGCAGGACGTGCAGGGACTTCTGCACGCGGGCATCTACTGCATCAAGCCCAACGAACACGAGGCAAAGATCCTTACCGGCATAGAAGTCGTTGATTCTCCCACCGCGGAGCGGGCGGCCCAAACGCTCCTGGCCCGTGGGATCAAGAACGTACTCATTACACACGGTTCCAAGGGCGCATACCTCTTCACCCCTGAGACGGCGGAGCACATACCGGTCCCCACGCTCGGGAAAGAAACGGAAACCGACGAAACCGGTTGCGGCGATCAGGCCACCGCTGTTCTGTGCGCCATGAGCTTGCTGGGAAAGAGCATCGAGGACGCGGCCCGCCTTGCCGTCTGCGCCGGAACCCTCCAATTCTACAGACGCGGCATTCACCCCGTTCGCTCAGACGAACTGGAGAGAGTCCATGGCTGAAGGAATGAGGAAGAAAAGGATCTTGGTGGATACGGACCCAAACATGTGGGTGCCCAGACGGGACATCGACGATGCCCTGGCACTCCTGTTTCTCATGGCGTCTCCAGAGGTGGAGATCGAGGGAATCACCATCAATTTCGGAAACGTGAGCGCCCCCGTGGGGTATGCCGCCGCACGGAAACTGCTGGACCGGGTTGCCGTCTCCATCCCCCTCTTCCAAGGAGCCGAGTCAAAAAAGGACCTCGGAAAGAAGAACGAAGCCGTTGAATTCCTGATTCAGACAGTCAAGGACGCCCCCGGAGAGATCACCCTTCTGGCCCTCGCACCACTCACGAACGTGTCCAGCGCGATCATGCTCGACGAGACCTTTGTTCACAATCTCGGTGGGCTAGTCGTGATGGGCGGCGCTTTCTGTTTCCCCTTCTTCTCCTTCTTCGGGGAGTTCAACTTCCACTGTGACGGGAGGGCAGCGGCGACCGTGCTGTCCGCCCCGGTCCCCAAGACCATGATCACCATGGACCTCTGCTCCCAGGCCGTCTTCAGGCAGCAGCACCTTGAGATGCTCAAGCAGAGCCACAGCGAGATGACGCAGTACCTCTCCCGGTTTGTCGAACCATGGCTCTCCCTCAACAAGAAGATCTTCTTCCGGAAGAAGGGATTCTTCCCGTGGGATGTCGTGGCAGCAGCCCACCTGATCGACGATTCTCTGTTCGATGAGGACGTTCGCGCTTTCACGATCAGACAAGCAGGCGTGAGGAGAGGCAGCGTCACCCCCTTTTCCTCTCCCCCGGACCATGCCCCGGAGCAGGGGATCTGCCATGCCAACGTTCCCGGCTCCCTCGCCACGAACAGGTTCATGGACCTCTTCCTGTCCAGACTGAACCAGGGACCGAGTTGACTCGTTATCTCAAACAAAGGAGTGAATCATGCGTGTGAGTGGAAAATTGACCAAAGAAATGATGGGCCCGAATCTACCCGTAGATATGCCCGCATCCAACCCGGCAGGCTTCTTTTTCAAGGATGTGCGTATGCTTCAGTTCATGTACATCACGGATGCGGAAATTGCCGCACGCGTCATACCTTCTCAGTTCAACCTGGCCGATGACCCTGTTGCGACTTTTTCGGTACTTGAATACGGCTTCACGCTTGTAGGGCCGTACAAGGAGGCCATTCTGAGCGTGAACGTTCTCTACAAGGATGTCCCTTATGCTTACTCCGTTCAATTAATGCTGAACAGCGCATTACCGACGATGGGGGGCAGGGAGATCGGTATCCCAAAGAAGGTGGGATTCGTAGACATCACCCAGCATGAGGACACCATCGCGGGGTCCGTGGAACGGCCGAAGGGGGAACGCCTGGCGACAGGCATCCTTCGCATCGACCAGCCCATAGAGCCCTGCCCCGAGGAAATCCCTGCGTCTCTCATCCTGGTGCGTCCGGTTATGTATCCCGACAAACCCGTCCAGGTGGATCTACTCAGAATCGACTCGGTTGTCAAACCCACGAGAATGCATGCCGCAACAGGCAGTTGCAGTTTTACGGGCATCTCGGTAGTGGATCCCTGGCACACCATCCCGGTCAAGGAAATGCTGGGTGCAAGCTATCTCGAAGGTGATCTATATTTTTCAGGCGGTGAAACCCTGGGAACGTTTTAGTTGGATTCTGTGGCTGTCCTCGCTTCCGAAAGGAGCCTCTCATGAAAAGCGGTCTCTCAAGGCGTGAAATGCTGAAGATTTCCGGAGTCGCCCTGGCGGGCACAGCCCTTCCATCCGTGGGGGGGTGCAAGAGTGGCGGCCCGGCGGCAATCTCGGACACGGCCTGCCTGGCGAAGATCCCGAATCGGGACGTGGAAGTGAACGTCTTCGGCCCAGCCACCATCGGAAAGATCCGCCTCAAGAACCGGATCGTCCGATCCGCCGTCTCGATCTTCGACATTGACGACCGGGGGCTTGCCCGTCCCGGTCTCATGAGAACCTACAAGGAACTGGCACAGGGCGGTGTGGGCTGCATGATCACCGGCATGATAGACGGAGGCATGCTTCTCAACGACTTCCGCTATCAGGACGCGGACGCCGAGAAATTCAAGGAAGTTCCGGACCTCTTTCACAAGCACGACATCCCGGTCGTGCAGCAGATCAGCCATGAGGGCCGCCAGGAGACATTCGATAACCTGAAGAACCCGTTCGTGACCAGCTTGTCCCCTGCCCGGATTGAGAGCCTTATCGAACAGTACGTCGATGCAACGGCCAAGTGCCAGACACTGGGTTTCGACGGAGTACAGATGCACTGCGCGCACGGCTATCTTCTCTCCGAGTTCCTCAGTCCCTCTCTGAACGAGAGAACCGATGAATGGGGCGGGTCGACAGAGAAGCGCTTTGCAGCAGTCCGTGAAATATTCCGGAGAGCAAGAAAGCGAGTCGGCCCTGATTTCGCCCTTTGGGCTAAGATCAATGCCTATGATTTTCAGGAAAACGGCATGCGAACCGACGAGGCCGCGAAGATAGCCGGCATGCTTCAGGAGGCAGGATGTGATTGTGTCGAGGTATCCTCCGGTCTCGGCGTAGACGGGTTGGCCACCATTCGCGTTCACGAGCTACCCGTCGAGGCGATCCTCGAGTGGTCGCCGCCAATGAAAGGAAAAGGAGACATCACGAAGAAGGTCCTGTCCTGGCTCGTTCCCTTCATGATCAAGACCTACGGACCCCTTTGGAACTACAACGTATGTCAGGCCAGGGAAATCAAGAAGAACGTGGACATCCCGGTCATGGTGGTCGGCGGGATCCGCAACATGGAGGACATGGACAACATCTTCCGCCTGGGCGCCGCCGATTTCGTTTCTCTTGGAAGGCCGCTCCTCACCGAACCCGATTTCGTCAACAAGCTCAGCAAGGACAACACCTGCAAATCCCAGTGCATCGAATGCGGCTACTGCATCATTTCAATCAGCAGCAGGCCAGTCGAGTGCTTCATGGGAACGCTGCCGTCCTAGCAGGCCGTTGAAAAAGTGCCTACTGGAGGCTGTTCAAAAAGATCCAGATGCAAGGCAGGCAAAATCCCGAGGAATGAGGCGTACTTTCTGTACGTTGAATGACGGGACCTGCCCCGCCAAAGGCGGGGGGGATGAAGCCGAACGCCGCAGATGGGACCTTTTCAACAGCCTCCTAGAGAACCGAACCAGGCCAGGCTCTTCTTGCAGCAGGCTATTGCTTCTGAGCCGGAAGAAATGACAGGTCCACATAGTACTTCTTCGGATTGTTCCTCTCCATGAAGACCGTTACCTTTTCTCGGTCTACCTGGACTGAAGGATCGTACCCGAGGTTGTCACTTCTGACTGTGTGCCTTTCCGAGGTGTCGGGGCAGTAGTCTTCGGTCGGGTATCGTCTGCTATTCTGCGCCCAGGCTCTTTAGAAGCTCAACCATTTCAGCATCGTTCTCCTTGGTGGCTAAACCAAGGGGAGTAGATCCGTCTTTGGCTTTGGCATTTACATTTGCACCATTTTTGACCAGGAACTTGACAAGCTCAGGCTTCCCGTTCCTTGACGCCATCATAAGGCATGTATACCCTGCAATCTCACCCGAGGGCGCTGCATCATCAACGTTCGCCCCCTTCGACAGCATCAATTCGGCCAGGCCGGTTGATGTCTTACCCCCCATGATACCCATGAAGCAATAAGTGAAGGTTCCCGTCCCATCATTTGACTTTGCGGTAACATCAGCCCCTTTTTCAATCAACAGTCTGGCGACCTCTTCGGACAGGTAACAGGCCGCCATTAACGGCGTTTGCCCTTTGCTAGTCCTCGTATTGACCTCAGCGCCTTTTGAGATCAACAGTTTAGCCATGTCTTCATAATAACTGGAGGCGATGAAAAGCGGAGTAACCGTTCCCGCTCCGCCCACTTCGCTCTCTTCATTTATATCAGCGCCCGCGGCCAGAAGTTTCTTTACCCCTTCCATATCATTCACATAGACCTTGTCAAAGAGCTCCCCGGCCAAAGACGTGCCTACAGCCAAAATGCTCACCGAAATACACAGAAGAACTCTCAGTCCTATTCTTCTCATCCTCATGATCATCTCCCTTATTCGCAGTCTCCGATACGCTTGCCCTCCATGTGGCTGATGATTTCCATATTCGCCTGAGGCATCTGCATCTTCATGGTACCCTTGAACGTGTCCCCACTATAGGTTACTTCCCCCGCCCCCTTCATTTCTCCCTGCTTGCCCTTGCACTCCATCTTATATGTCACCGTATTTCCCGTGATCTTTGTCTCGGGGAAACTGCACTCCTGTCCAGGCTGGGAATTCTCAGGAACAAGGTCCTTCTTCGTCAGGCACTGCGTCGTCTTCATTGGCGGCATGTTCGTCGGCATGCCCGGAATTTCCACTTTCGTCGTGATCTCCCACTTGCCTTCCCGCATATCCGGAACGGCATCGGCAAAACAGATTGAACAGACGCTCATCAGAACGATCAAGGCAGCAAACAGTCCTTTTTCCATGGGTCTTCCTCCCTTTCTTGCGTGTCCCGTTTCTGTGAATGGGTTACAAGACGCTGATGACCATCGCAACACACAGTGCGATACCGGAAAAATACGTCCCGATCGCGCCAACGGCTTTAAGTGGGTGAATCCTGGCCAGCGTTTCGGCAGTCAGGAATCCTATCACCATCAATACTCGACTTGTGGTTGCGATGATGATCGTCCAGCACACCCATCCGTCCGGGTTGGTGGTGCCCAGATAGAGAAACATGACGGCCAGAATCGGTGCAAACTCGACCGTATTCCCCAGAGCGCGGACCACTTTTGTGAGAAAGCTCGTCGGGTCATCGAGCGAACCCCCGTAGTAGATGATGCCCGTCTTGCCCCGCACCATGGAGATGAGAAACCCCAGAAGGAAGATCAACAGGGCCAGTATGGATGTACAGATTACGGGTACTTGCATGCGATAGCCTCCTGTCTTGCGTGTCGTTGTCTCGTCACTACCCGTCGTAGCGCTCCTCTGCCTCAGCCCGCCAACTTGGTGCTTGTTACCTGCCTGTAACAGCCAAGGTCGAGCCTTCGCGTCTTCCACCAGTACCGCGTCGTGGTGCCGGACCAGTTGTTGGTGATGCGCCCTGCCTCGTCCTTGTACCAGCTATGATCGGTCTCCGCCCAGACCGTACGTCGAAGCTCCGACTGGATCTTCGCATTGAAATCGGCCTCCACGTCGGGCCGCAGGTCCAGATAAGCGAGATCGCCCTCTCGGAGCCGCTCGATGCACTGAAGAATGTAACGGGTCTGGCACTCGATCATGAAGATGATCGAGTTGTGTCCAAGGTTTGTGTTCGGCCCATAGGCCATGAAGAAGTTCGGGAAGCCGGAGACCGTGATCCCGAGGTAGGCATGGGCGCCTTCCTTCCACTCCGCTTCCAGCGAGCAGCCTTCCAGGCCTCGGATTTCCACGGGCGCAAGGAACTCGGTGCTCCGGAAGCCCGTGGCCAGCACGATGGCGTCGGCCGAATGGGTCCTGCCCTCCCGGTCCATGATCCCGTCTTCGGTCACACGCTCGATTCCTGCAGTCACGACCTCCACGTTCCCGCGCTCCAACGCCGAATAGTAGTCATCGGAGATGAGGATGCGGCGGGCTCCAATCGGGTAGTCCGGAACCAGGGCCGCCTGCAGCTTCGGGTCTGTAATGATGCTCCTCATGTATCTCTTGGCCAAGCGCTCGAAGAGCGGGCCCAGCCGGCAGCCTGCTCGGAAGACGATCGGGTAACGCAACTCGAAACTGCCCCAGATCCACCACCTGTAGAGCTTTGCCAGCCAGGGGCGGCGCGCGAAGCGGTCGATCTCCTTCTGTGTGTACGCACGGTCCATGCGCGGGACCATCCAGTTGGCGCTGCGCTGAAACACGGTCAGGTGTTCCACCTGCCCGGCGATCTGCGGGATGAACTGGATGGCGCTGGCTGCGTTGCCGATCACCGAAACGCGCTTGCCCGTGAGGTCGTAGTCGTGGTTCCAACGTGCGGAGTGGAATTGCTCTCCCTGGAAATCCGTAAGCCCCGCGATGTCCGGCACTTTGGGACGGTTCAACTGCCCGACGGCGCTGATCAGCACCTCGGCCTCGATTTCTTCCCCCGCCTGGGTGTGAAGCCGCCACACGGCGGCAGTTTCGTCGAAGCGAGCGGAAACGACCTCCGCGCCGAACCGGACGTGCGGCACGATACCGTATTTCTCCGCGCAGTGGTCCATGTATGCCAGGAGCTCCTCCTGACCCGCCCACTTGCGCGTCCAATCGGTCTTCTGCTCGAAGGAGAAGCAGTAAGCAAACGCCGGGACATCGCAGGCCGCGCCGGGATAGGTGTTGTCGCGCCAGGTTCCCCCCAGGCGGGCGGCCTTCTCGAAGATGGTGAAGGAGTGGATGCCGGCCTTCTCGAGCTGAATGCCCAGACAAATACCCGAAAAGCCGGAACCGATGATGGCGATGCGCGGCCCATCGCCGCCCTGCTTTCTCCTCAAGGCTTCTCCCTCCCGGAAAGAGACCGGTACAGATGGATCGACCCGGCGGCGAGCCCAAAGGAACCGATCACGTTCGCGGCGTGGGACGGCCCTTTCTCGGCTCTGCCCTCACAGCAAGGGGGAACCGTAGCCGAGGGTTCCCACTCGGGAACCTGCTCGGCCGCCACAAAGTCAGGGATGCGTATCCGATCGAGTGTCGCGTCACCTACAACACGAATGTTGCGTGTCGCTCCGAGTCCCAGTCCTCTCGCCATGCATAATTGCTTCACCCGTCCTGCATCCATGCCCATCACCCTTGCGGCGGTCGCATCCGCTGCAGGAAGATCGTCGCTCGCCATCAAGAAATACTTGCCTGCCGGGCAGCGCTCCTTCATGTCGATCGGCTTGCCTCCCGTCATGATGATCGGTCCATCTCCCTCAATCCCGATCGAACAATCCACGATCGCATAGTCCTGTTTGCCGGCCTTCTTCCTCCACTTGACTATGTCCGTGAAGCAGGCTGCGATCCCTGCTTCCTCGATCCCCGCGCTCGTGGCGTTCGCATAGGCCCTGTGGAGTTCAGTGCGCTGCAGCACATTTCCGTAAAGCCCATAAGGGGGGATGGCAGGCGTGACCCCCACGTAGTTCTTCATGGAACAGGTCAGGTCTGAAAAAGTATGGGTTTTCAAGACGGGCACCGAGATTACGTGGTCTGCCTCGTAGAAGGACTTTGCGACCTTCAGGCCCGACCGCATCATCTCGTGATCACTCGACGACGGAATGTGTTCCCATTCGTTCACTGCGTTCAGGCAGAGAAGCTCTATCTCTTGCCGGGGGAACCGCAACGCGAGAGAACGGGTGGCTTCCTGTAGATTTTCGCCGCCGAGAAGGGTCGTTCCCTCGAAGAAGACGAGCGAATTCCAGTCCCATTCGAGTCCCTGTGCGCCATCCCCGATGGTGACCCTGGCTGCCCCTGCCTCCAGACATTGTTCGGCAACCCCGACAAGGATCTCCGCCTTTGTCCATTCGCCTGTCAACGGGTCGACGGGGAATCCTGTTCCGAAGGAGACCAGATTCGGTTTGATGAAGACCGTCTTGCCCGACAGCTCACCGTTATCGCAAAAGCCAAGCGCCCCTGCGGCCCTCTTCGCCATTTCGTGGAGGTCGGAAGGCCCGTCCCCCAGAACCGTGTGCACAGTCGCCTGAACCGACCCCCTGCTCTCTTCTTCGTCGCCACCGCATCCCTGGAGCACGAGAGGTATTCCCATGGCCACACAAGACCCGGCACCTGCCTTGAGAAATTGTCGTCTCGTGCAATGCAATATGCCTTCCTCCCCCCGGAAATTCCGACTCAGGGCAATTCTTTCGAGAATGGGCCGACTTTGGCTTCGTTTCCACCCTACCTGATCTGCCGGCAGGATCCCATTGAATCGACGGTAAATGTCGCGTCAAGCGGAAGGTCGCGCGACGAACGGCCCAGGTGCACCGTGTAAGAGATCGGCTCGACTTCCCATGCCCCCATCTCCACATCGTAAAACGCCAGGTCCTCCACATCAAGATCGAAGAGTACCCTTCGGGTCTTGCCCGGCGCTACGAGGATCTTCTCGAATCCCTTCAGCGCCCTTACGGGCCGGCGCACCCGAGAGCCGGTGTAGCTCACGTAGAGTTGCACGACTTCTTCTCCTGCCACGGCGCCCGTGTTGGAGACATCCACACCCACCCGCAGGGCGCCGTCACCCGGCACCGTCTCGTCCGACAATGCCAGGTTCGTGTAGGCAAAGGTGGTGTAGCTCAAGCCATACCCGAAGGGAAAGCGGGGCTCGATTCCCTGCCGATCCACGTATAGATATCCGTGGTCGTATCCGTACTCCACCTGGGTTTGATCGTTGACGAATGGGGGCAAATCCCCCTCGCGTCGCGGCCATGTACTGGGCAGCCTGCCGGAAGGATTCACGTCCCCGAACAGCACATCGGCAATTGCGTTTCCACCTTCCTGGCCCGGATACCAAGCCATGAGAAGCGCCTCAACCCATGGCAGCCAGCTTTCGAGTGTGATCACGCTGCCACCCTCGAGCACGACGATCGTACGGGGGTTCAGGGCTGCTACCGCCTGGATGAGCTGCTCCTGTTCGTGAGGCAACCTGAGGTTCGCCCGATCCCCCTTGCCCGGAACAATGGCCTCCCCCTCCTCCTCGGCCGTCAAACCCACCACCACCACAGTCGCATCCGCCGCCGTTACGGCATCCCGATCGTCTTCCGAAAGGGGATTCCCAACCACATAGTCGACGCGGAGGCCCCCTGCCCTGTTTCGTATGCCTTCCAGAGGCGTGACCACGTATGGGGGATCCACGGTACTACTCCCTTTGTCACCATGGTTGGGCGTATTTGCAAGCTCCCCGACCACGACCACAGATTCGATACTCTCCCGATCCAGGGGCAGAATCCCGTCGTTCTTCAGAAGAACGACCCCCTTTCGAGCCACCTCGAGGGCGAGCGCGGCGTGCTCCTCCGTAGCCACCTCTTCCGGGTTCCGCTCGGGTGGATCCGTGTCGAGATCGAAACAGTACTTCACACGCAGAATCCTCCGGACGGCATCGTCGATCGTCTCCTCGGGTACGGCTCCCCCCCTCACGGCAGCAAACAGCCGATTCCCGTAGAAGATGGGGGCAGGCATCTCGATGTCCAGCCCGGCCCGGGCCGACTCCACGGAACTCCACACACCAAAGAACCAGTCCGACTCCACGAACCCTTTGAATCCCCAGTCCTCCTTCAAGATCCTGCCGAGAAGCGCGAAGTTGCCGGAACAATAGTGCCCGTTCACCCGGTTGTAAGCGGACATGACGGACCCGACATGGCCCTCCCGGACGGCCATCCGGAAATGGGGCAGGTAGATTTCCCTGAGAGTCCTTTCGTCCACAGACACGTTTACCCAATATCGGGTGTTCTCTATGTTGTTCAGGGCATAGTGCTTGGCGCTCGCAACAACGTGCCGTTGTGCACCCCGGATAAAGGCCACGCCCATTCGTCCTAGATGAAGCGGGTCCTCACCGTAGGTTTCCTGGGCCCGTCCCGAGCGGGGGTGGCTGAGTATGTTGATTGTGGGTGCGAGCAGGACGCTCCCGCCTTTTGCGCGAACCTCTCTTCCCATTGCCTCGCCGACTCGTTTCTCCAATTCGCGGTCCCAGGTGGCCCCACGGGCCATTCCGACGGGAAAGGCTGTCGCCGTGCCCGCGAGGGCACCCACACCCCTCGGCCCGTCCACCATCCTGAAACCGGGAACCCCGAGCCGCTCGTTCTCCGCCGTGTGCCAGAGGCCCTCCACGGGCAGGAACCCGACGCCGTGCATTTGATCCAGCTTTTCCGCAAGCGTCATCTCGGCGAGGATGTCGGAGACGAGGGCCTCCACGGCCTTTTCCCGGCATCCGCAGAACCCAGCCGATTCACAGGCAGGCGTGGCAGATTCCGGCGCGCCGTCATTACTCGAACAACCCCACAGGCTCGCGCAAAGGAATGCAGAGAGAAAGAGAACCCCGAGAATTTTGGAGGAATCCATACGGAAAACCGAACCTGGGTGAGATGGCCAACTGAATGAAATCGTTTGTTACGTTAACCGAGTCAAGCTCATCAATCAAGGGAAAACTTGTCAAGTTTCGGGGAAAATGAAATAAAGAACCGTTCCGTGGATCTCACAGGTTTGCCTGTTTCACACACCAATCCAAGAAGGACGGCATGAACCGGGCCAAGCGCAAGACGATGGTCTCCGAGGCGTTCCGGCAACGGTTCGGCCGGGTCCCCACCCTGTGGGCCCAGGCCCCGGGCCGCGTAGACCTCATGGGCAACCACACGGACTACAACGAAGGCTACGTGATGACCATGGCCATCGACCGGAACACCTGGCTGGCCGCCCGGCCCAGA
>Ga0180434_10000525_pt1 | contig 56408 bp, 52 predicted proteins | sample SS_ome_7_FD_132453 | JGI IMG/M metagenome (GOLD analysis project Ga0180434, IMG submission 132453) | Hypersaline lake sediment archaeal communities from the Salton Sea, California, USA - SS_1_D_2 metaG | ecosystem: Environmental > Aquatic > Non-marine Saline and Alkaline > Hypersaline >...
CTACCTTGCAAGGGTAGCGCTCTCCCAGATGAGCTAAGGCCCCGTGTTTGGTGGAGATGGAGGGAGTTGAACCCTCGACTCGACAATGCCATTGTCGTGTGATCCCACTTCACCACATCCCCTCTTTTGATTGATTATTGTGGGTCGTCGTGGAATCAAACCACGGTAGCGGCGTCTTCAGCGCCGAGCTTTATCACTAAGCTAACGACCCTTAAAGAATAGTGCTGCTGGTTGCCCTGCTAGGGTTTGAACCTAGAGTCTCTCGGTCCAGAGCCGAGCGCGTTGCCAGTTACGCCACAGGGCATCAAATAATTGGATGCCACCATCCTTGTTCTTTTGTTGTTTTTCTGGTGTGGCAGTTAGACAATTCAGAAAGAAATAGAAAAATGCGTGGTTAGATGCGCTAAAGATCAGCCCTTCCATCGAATTCATTTGGGCTTTTATAATCTAATATCCCTCCCAGCTCCATATTAATATCACCGCCAATAGACTCTATTTTTCCTATGGCTTCTTTTGCGCTACCAGCTTCGACCCATAATTCATCGCTCCGTGACGCGGTCAGACCAGGACGACCTTCCTTCTCGTCTCCTGGTTCCCATTCCTTATATTCGTCTTTGGACCAATCCTTCTCGTCTCCTGGTTCCCATTCCTTATATGCGTCTTTGGACCCATCCATTGGCATCCATACAGATATGTGATAAAAACCATACTTTTCTAATTTTAGCAACGCTTTTCTGCGTTGTCTTTTGGCGGGGTCTTCACCGAACTCAGTCCTGATTTGCGGGAACAATTTGCAATAAAAAGAAATTCCATTTAATGTTGGGTCAGAAAATTTCTTATAATCAACATCAAACCCTTTTTTGCGGAAAAACTTCTCCATGTCGCCAACATCACCAACAGGTGTCGGGTCAAAAGTCTCTCCTTTATCAGTCCAATAGCTGGAAACTTTTGCTGTTACTTCGTCTCCTACAATTGTAAAGTCCAGATGAAACAGTACGTCATCGTACTTACCAGCACTTGTTAGGCCTTCAACATTGTAATGTCTATAATATTTTTCTCCATCTTTCCAAACAAACAAATATGGATATCTCTCTTCGAAACCGAGTTTTTGTCCATATGACTGGACGATCCCCTCAAGTTGTCTAAAGAAATGTTTTAATTTATGGTGGTTGTTTATATGTTTTAATAATTCAAGGTATTGTGCTTTCATCTTTCTGATAAATTCTAGTTGATCAGCTTTTTCATCTTCAGGTGCCCTCTTACCCACTCGACCAATAGCATATTCTTTCTCATCTGGTGTCAATTCAACAAACCCAGGATCTTCAATGCCTAGTTCTTCCCAATCTTCATTGAGAATGTCTGGGTCTTCTGTGATCATTCGGGCTATATCTTCCGGGTTCATAGGCTATTTTTGCCTATAGAGAGAGTATCTAGCCAATGAAAGCCGTTCAAAACGTTCTTCTGTGCTCACGAACACCCATTAAGAGTGGCACAGGCCAGGGTTAGGCTTTAAACAACCAGTTCATGATCGGGTCTTCGTCCAAAGGGCGTCGTATAGCGGTTCCAGAGACCGCCGTCCTGCCGTTAGGCGAGAGGGCAATAATGCTGCGGGTCACGAATAAGGAATAAAGTGACTAGCGCTCTACCAGTTGAGCCACCCCCGCCTAAGAGCGGGGGACAGGATTCGAACCTGCAACCTCTCTCATGCAAAAGAGAATGTCTGAAATTCCTCAAGAAAGACCTCGCATTTGGCTCCTCGGGTGAGGTTCGAACTCACAACCTCCCGGTTAACAGCCGGGCGCTCTTCCACATGAGCTTCCGAGGAATGGCGGGACCGAAGAGATTCGAACTCTCGTAAGCAGTCCTCTAAAAGATCTCGCATTTGGCGGGGCGTACGGGACTCGAACCCGTGATTTCCTGCTCGACAGGCAGACATGTTAGCCGCTACACCAACGCCCCATTTTTAAAAGATGGGGGAGACTGGGCGCTATCCCAGTCTCCCCAAACCGCCGCACCCATGGAGAGCACGGCGGTGAATTTACACCTAAACACGTCGTCGGCACGCATGCCGCATTTGACGCAAACCCAATTGTCAAAGACCAATCTAGCGTGTTCCGGCTAGACACTGGCAGGCCACCGAGGAATCGAACCCCGCACGGTCGAGTTTGGAGCCCAACCTGCTTACCCAGAGCGTGACCCATAAATTGGAGCGGGTAGAGAGAATCGAACTCTCAACACCAGCTTGGAAGGCTGGAGCTTTACCATTAAGCTATACCCGCGTTCTTGACCCTACCAAAATGTTCATATAATAAAAAAGGCCCCTTCCGCCATCTGGCTGAAGGGGCCTTTTCTTGTTTTCCTAGTTTGTCTGTTACTAGGCCCCTACAGCCGCTTCATCGCGGACGACCGCCCGCGATAACTAAAGGAGTTACCTCCTTTAATCGTGGGCAGCGCCACGACGGTGGCATCATTGCCGCAATGTGATTGCGGCTGCCACCTAAGTCGTTCTGGCTGTAAGGGTCTTGTAACCATTGTTTCAGTCTCCGGTTGGGTGGTTAGCCCAACCTACCGTTCAAATTGTCCAAACTTACCTTTGCTTGGAGCCTTAAATACGTCCGATTTTCACTCTCATTTTAACAGATTGAAGTCTTTCTGTCAAGTATTTACTTTCGAAACATAACTCAAATACATTAGAGCTGGCGCTTAATTGTTTCCTCTAAATTCTCCATTGTCACTGGCTGCGCCTGATCCCAGGATAAATCAAATAGTGTCTTTGCGGCAATTATTTGTTTCTTGTTTAGTACGAATGACATGTCAGTCCAATTGCTGTTAGATAAGTTTCTGCCGCCACCAATACCGACGTCTCCTTTTTTATAGTGGAACAAATAGCACTTGAAATGGAACGAATCGGTATATCTCCATTTGAATCTTGGCCATTTTTCTTTGTGCTTCACCAACCGCATCGCTTTCTTGTAACTGTCGCTGATGCAATCTTCACACATTTTCTTGCACATAATTAATGGTGGCACACCGACCAGAATCCTAACATCATGCATCGTGGCGATAGTGTCAAGGAATTCATGCGCCCGATTTCTGTACTTATCGCCTTCCCACAAATGAGAATCTTCACCATCATGCAAGATCCCAGCATAAATATTATATGTTGCGATCGAAATTGATTGTGGTTTCCTTTTGGCCATTTGTTTCATGGCCGCCATGTGCGATGTCATGTCTGTAAAGATCATGTGTCTTAAATACATTGGGTCATCATCCCTATTCAAACATAATTTAGAGACTAATAGGAGAACGAATATGGCTCTATATCATTATTCAACAGATCCGCATGCACCAAGTACGCAGCATCAGGGTACAAAGTTTGTGCCTTTTACTGCATTTGCCAAGGTGGTACCGTCTCACAAACAAGGCAAGCGTGGTGTATATATGCGCGATCTTCAGAAGATCGCCAGCTTCATTGAGACAGATCTTGCCGACACTGGATTGTTTACTTTGGCCAACCCTGTGGCATATACGCCCCAAATCGGCCAGAATCCAGCTCGGGTTACTGTCTATGGGTTTATCGACATCGATAGACTTATAAGCCCGAACTCTTCTCCGACCACCTTTCCACATGTAATCCATAGTGGAACGGATCCTGGTGAGGGAACGGCTGTCTATGCTGGGCCAACGGGGGGCTCCGTAAGCTGGGGGCAGGATGTTGAAGGCCGGATCGACCGTGAGGTTTATTGGCTCAAATCCAATCTTGAAGACGCTAGCGAATGGTTGGATGATATCTTCTACATCGAATACAACGGCGTCAAGTACGGGTCTGAATGGAAAAGAAGGTTTAGAAGCTTCCCGATATCATGAAATTAAAAACATTACACGAAGCATACTGTTCTGCTTGCGGTGGGTCTGATGACGATCCTTTCACTGACCCTACGGCCAGGGGTTTTGGTGGCAAAGTGATGCGAGGCCACCGATTTAACTGCCCAGTAGGCAAAATGGGCAGTCCGATTGAGAAACAAGCTGCTACGATAGGGCGGGGTAGAAAGCCGTTTTTCATCGATTTAGCTGTGTGGCTAGACCGGGCGGGTCGATTGCCAGAATGGTTCTATGATAGGATGAAAGAGTACGGCGGCACAGTTGTCCGTTTTTATGTCGACTCCAATCATGCCAATTTTGTCGTTGGGTTTAAGAAGCCAATGCATGCATCTATGTTTGTCGATGCATTGAATAAAATGGTCAATTCTGGTAATTTCAGGGTCATAGTACCAAACCCTGACGATTATTTAGATGAGTATGATAGTGGTTCGGTTGATGCCGAATTTGTCAGAGAATACGATATATCGTAGGGAGTTGTTATGGCGATCATAGGTCCTTCACAACTGCCGGTTGTCCTAAGGGTGGATAGCAACCCACTAAAATTTCATGTCCTTTCACAACTTGGTCACCCTGTTGTTTTGGTTGAGCTTGCCGAAACGCAGATGGAGCAGGTGTTGCGCTCTACTGGCGACTTCATTGCAAGGTATTTCCCGCTAGAAGAGAGATACGCTTTTTTCAATACAATTCCATTGCAGGCAGAATACCCTGTTCCTGAGGATTGTTATTGGATTAGGACCGTCTCATGGGATCCTGCCACCACCAGAATTGATGAAATATTTGGCGCTGAAAGTTTTCTCTTTAATATTGGAAATATCTCTGGAATCCAGAATATCTTAACCGATTACCATTTGCTTTTGTCTTATAGGAAATTCAGCCAGAAGATTCTTGGTACGGAAGGACAATGGGAATATGTGAAGAGTTCTGGGGAATTAGGTGGTGATTCGATCAGGCTTTTCCCGGTTCCCAAAAGCACCTATCCTGTAATAATCGAATATGTTCCTTCTGTTGAAGAATTTAAGTCACCACAGGCTAGAGAGATGATTTATAGGGCTGTGCTCGCTCAAATGAAGATGGCCCTTGGGTCTGCTAGGCGGAAATTCAGCGGCATTCCATCGCCAGATGGTGGTACAATCACGTTCGATGGTGAGTCGTTATACAAAGAAGGCCAGGAAGAATACAAAGAAATAGTCGAATTTTGCGTTAATCATGGCGAACCGATGGGAGTTTATCTCTGGTAGATGATTACTATCAAGAACAAATTGAGGGTTCTTAGGGGCAACAAACTGGTCATACCAGGGTGCGAACCGATCAGCGCTTTTACGTCACCTACTCTATCGGCTAACTGGACATGTAAAGCATCTGTGGTCGATTTGAGCGCCGCGCTTGCAGCCATCCCAGGATCTACCATAGTTAATTTTACTAATACTGGTGGTTATGGCAGAGACATCTATTTTGTATTGCCCAGTGGGCCGCCCCAAGCACCATCGATGTGTGACAATCCATGTAGAGGGGCTGTGCAAGACTGGTACCAAGTATTAAGGGACATCGCAGAGGAAGAAGTAGAGTTGCAAGTTGAGACATCGGAACCAACCCTAGAAGACCTCTGTCGTGCCTTTCCGCTTAAGGGAATTTTTTAGATGAACATAACAGAGCGCAGGCTTCTGAAGGAAATCAAAAACTGCTTTCGTCCTGTTCTGACAGAAGCAATCCGTGATTTCACCTTCGCAATGATTGAACCTAAACTGCCGTCTCCTGAGAATCGTGAATATGAAACGTTAATTCATGTCTACGGGATGAAAAGAGCTACTCAGCGTGGCGCAACACATGTTGGCAAGAAATTCGACGACGAAGGCAACCCGATTGTGTGTCCGATGTGTGGGGTTCCTCAAGGACAAGATCTACCTCCATCACAGGTATCTATTGGCGATGGGATACGCGCCAGAATCGATGAAGTAAAATCTGAAATCGCGGCCACTGAAAAAGCTGCTGTTACGGCATCTGGGAAGAAGCAACAAAATCTTAACAATTGGGCCAACACGCTCCGAAACGATTTAGATTACTTGGATGATGCTTTAGACAGATATACAGAGAGTGGTAAAGCAGAAGAAAAAGTCTTATGCCCAAAATGTACCGGATGGCAATGGGCGGATATTGAAGAATACAAAGACCAGAATACTGGTGCGTATAGAGAGAGAACAGCCAAAAAACATCCTCTCCCATGGGAAATGTTTATAGATTGGCTGTGGAAGACCCTAGAGGGCGCTGGATTAAACCCAGATCAGGCCGCTGTTGATCCGAAGGCGGCTGGGTTTAAGGGGCCAAAAGACCGATACGGGGCCAACCAACCTAAACCAAATGAAGGCCCCATGAAGCATATAGTTATAGTCACAGACTCGCTTGGTAAAACAGTCGCTAGCATCAACAGTAAATTGGGCAAGATTTTGCAACAGGGAGACCAGACGTTCTTTACGATCCATCGTTGGCCTGATGAGGATATGATGGATCGTTACGAGCTTGCAATTGCAAGGTCAATGGACAAAATGACCCCAGCAGAGCTTAAACAGGCTGACGAGTTTGAAGAGTGGCTTGACGAGAATAGAGGATTTTATGTTAGCGCTAAGATATCTGGGTCTGCTTATGGGGAAGAGCTTGGGCTGCCGGAATTTGAGGTAACTGGTGCCGTCGATACAAGCAAATTGCTTATGAAACTGAGAGGTGAAAAAGTCCCTCTTACTGTTGGCAATCCACCGCCGAGAGCTGGCGAGTGGGGTACATATTCCAAATCTATCAAGACTACTGGTGCTCAAAGAAGAGCTGCCAGATCTGGCGCTGCCCATGAAACCCAACGAGAAACTAAGGATAAAATTTCATCGTGGTTTGATAAAGGCGTTAGCATACGTGATATTAAAGATAGACTCCAATCCGAATTTGAAGACAATTATATCAACAGAAGAACTAAGCCTCGCGACCAATGGAGTACGGCAGAGATCAACAGATTCAATAATGTTGTCAATAAACACAATGCGGCTATGGATAAGTTGATAGCACAAACTAAAAAGGAAAAAGAAGAAGCAGCAGCCGCTGCGGCTGTCGCAAAATACCCAGGTTCTAAGTATGCTTATTGGGAAGATGAAATCGATAATTTGGCCGATGTGGTATTCGATGGATCTGTAACGCCAGTGGCCGTTGAATTGGCTGTTTCAAAATATTTCGACAGCCTTGGCATGTTCCCAAAACCATTTGATATCGATAGATTAGACGACAATCAGGCTGTTGAAGCGATCAACATACTTAAAGCGATTAACCCAGACGAAATCGATAGTTTGGTAAGAGCAGCAGAAGAACAGATAAACATGCCTACCGAGGCGTGGGATCTCGATAGTTTAGCGCAAACCGTCATATCTAGTCTTGGATCTGTTAGAGCCAATGCAGCGTACGGAACACTCAAAGAGATGAAGGGCCGCCCACATGAGGCAGCGCCATTGTTTGAATCGCTTTTAAGATCTGCGCCACCACTCACCAAGGTTGCCGCTGCCGCACCTACTAACAATCCGATATTCGATTCTGGTCGCAAAGAGTTTTGGCAGAACATTATAAACGGAAACGTTATATGTTATAATAAAATAACAGAATCGAATGCTAGGAAACTACGATCGTTTTACAGATACAAAATAAACAAAGAAGCACCGTGGTTGTTAGAGTCATTGGCCAAGCTGCTTCTTGGTGGTAGTTCTTGTAGTGTGCTATCGTCTGTCCTTGATTCGACGATAAGTGGCAGGCCACTATTGCGAGAGAAATACGATGCGGTCAAGGAGGCCGCAAAGCGTTGTGGCGTCGGAGGTTTGGTTGAATAATGCCAATTTATAATTTTAATTCGGCCAATGAACTAGCCTCAACGATGGATTCCATACCTGATTTCCGTAGTGCAGCAGAACAAGAATTTTCACCACTCGCTCTATATAACCACGACAAGCCTGATATTGCCTACGCGGAGAGGATGGCTGCAGAGCTAGTGAATTTGAGTGGTGCGTGGACCACGATTTTCTTAAAAGAACCGAAGAACGATACAGAAGAAGCAGAAGTTTGGGATGAAGATGCAGATCCAATATATAGAGACGGCATTGGCACTAAGGCATATCTCAAGCCAGACACAATTTCGCTAGAGTTGACTAGATGGGGTATAGATGTTCCACTTAAATTGACTATAGTCTTCCATAGAGCCACACTAATCGACAAATTGGGGAGCAGACTTTTGGTTCCTGGCGATGTGATTAGAGTCCCGTATAACGCTGCCAGAGCACTTTTGTCGCCAGAGAAGAAGCCATTTGATTTTCGAATCATGAATGTTTTTGATTCTGGCAACTTTCAATATAGGTGGCTATATTATACGGCAGTTACTGAATTAATCACGGGCGACGAGGCTGTGATAGTCAGAAAAGGAAGATAATGCCTGTTAAAGACGCTAAAGATTTGATTAAGAAGGCTCGCGCCGATGTTGTGCGTACAATGGACTCTCTTGCATATCATTTATATAATTATGTGGATAGGTTTGTCTATGAAGCTTACAGAAAAGAATGTACACAATTTTGGCCGATAATCGACCCTGAGACCAAAGAACCATTGAAGAATCCGGACACAGGAGAGGCATTCCTTGACGATGAGAATCCGACTAGACTAGCATATTTGCTCAGAGGCAGCCATTTAAAAACAGATGAATACAGCAGGGCTATTAAAGTATGGGTCGACACGGTTGGATTAGATGATGCTGATGCTCTGATTAAGATTGGCAGGTTGATGGAAGTCTACGGTTGCAGACCTTGGTCTAGACTCAAATCTGAGCTTTCATCTGCGGATCAAATTAAAAAGGCAGCCGAGTTAAGCAAATCACAAGAACACAAAATGATATTTGGTAAGCTTTAATGCCAATACACCAGTTCAATTTTGAACCCAGAAAGAAAAATTCTGCTGGACAGGTTTCAGAGCCAAATCCATCTATACCACAGAATTTGCCTGGTTATCCAGATCTCAGTAAAGATACTTCTATAACATATGATCCAACGAATAAAGATACGCCAACCGATGTCAGAACAATATTGCCGGTAGGTTTCAAATCGATTGATGAAGGCGTTAAAAATGCTTTCAAGGGCATGCTGATCCCCACCAAGGATGATGAACGAGAAATGGAAGTAAGGGTCGCTGGTGGCGACAAGACGTTTTTGATCTGGAAACAAGACCTATTGGCCAATAGGATTAAGTTGCCCGTAATGTCTATAAACAGGACTGGGTGGAGATGGGATGCCACGCGTTTTTCGCCGCCATACATAGAAATGACGCGCCGGTTTGCTAATAGAGATGGTAGTAGAGTGGCCAAGATATACAGGCCGTGGCCTTGTATGGTTGATTATGCGTTTTCTATTTGGGCAGAAAGAAAGCGAGATGCTGAATACGCGCATTTCCAAATAGTGACAAGGTTTCATCCACTTATAGAAATTCAGGTGGCATTTCCAACTCTTAGGGGTAATATAAGAGGGAAAATCGGCGAAATAACAGACAATAGTGACATAGACATTGGTGCAGAAGAATTAGCTAAAGTTAGATATGATATTAATTCGACATGGGAATGCTTCTTGCCCCTGCCAGAGCAAGTGGTGCCTACTATACTTGGTCGTGTTGGTATATATGCTGACAGTAGTGGCGAAATTCTTGATGTTGCGGAATTTGGCGAAAGAGGCGGCTTAAATGCTGTGACTCTTAGAGGTGCTAATATTGGGCCGATTGAGGAGAATTGATAATGGCTGGCAGACCTAAAAGGCCGCTGACACAGCGAGAGATTAGAAAATCTAGAAAAGAAAAACAGGAAGAAGAATATATAATCATCCACAATATTTGTAAACAGATGGTGCCGATTCAACTGAAGGCTCCGATCGGAGTTGATTTTTATCGCGGCGAGCAAACCATCAACCTCAATAGAGGTAAATCTGCAAAGTTTCCTAAGAGCAGGCTTAGGATGCCGCAAATCACCAACCTGCAAAAGTCGCGGATGATCAAAGTAAGCACGGCAAACTAGCCTATCTGAAGATATTTATCTCACCACATTTGCGTATATTCCACATATCGCGTGGTGCTAGGCAAAGGTAATTTGTAAAGATAATTGGCTTGCAATCAAATATATTAACAGAGAATAAAAGATAATAAAAATGATCGGAGGATAAGATGGCGGTTTTTCTCAGCCCAGGAGTCTTCCCAAGAGAGATAGACCTCAGTGTACTACCGGCGCAGAACAGCGACATAGTACCAGCCTTCATCGGGACGGCTAGCAAGGGTCCTATCAATGAACCGACATTTATATCGAATGCTGAGCAGTTCATTGATACGTTTGGAAATCCTTTCCCCGAATCCAACCTAGGATACTCGGTTATTGCCTACCTAGAGGAAGGCAACGCTGCTTGGATCTTGAGGGTTGGTGTCGAGTGCGAAGACGGCCAAGTCGATGATTTGGCTTGCATTTGCATCGATACAAGCGGTGCTAGAACGACCGGATGGGGCCGTATAGCTTTGTTCCAAGGCATCGACTTTGGCAAAGTTTGTCTTCGTATCCCGACCACTTCTGATCCAATCACATTCCACGTAGCAGATGTTTATGACATCGAGTATACCGACATCGATGTAAGCACCACATTCGGGCCGACAAGCGCAACCCTCACTTTCACTGGTAGTGGGCTGAGCGACGACTATTGTGGCTCTATCGATGACAGCTTTTGCATCTTGATTACTAAGGGGCCGGATGTGTCGAGCGAATCGACCATCGATGGTTGTGAATATGAGATCATTCGCAACAGCGACGGCGCTGTGATTTCTTCCGGAACGATTGTTGAGAGTGCTGTTCCCGGAACTTCTACTCCCATTCCGATCGGATCGGGTGATGATGACACGTGCTTGATTGGCGAGATCACTGTAACTGGCGATTCGCCTCTTGAAGAAGGTGACACTTTCTGCTTCAAGGTCCAGCCTGACAACAGGTGCTTTGAGGTCGAGGTTGAAGGTGTGAGTCAAGGGTCGTTCTGCTTCGCAGATGGCACGACCTACACTTCTGCTGAAGATTTCGCGGACGGGCTAAACACGCTTGTTGGCGCAGGGGTAGATTTCAGGGCTGTTGCTATCGATCCGTCAGTGGGTTGTGTTACCGGAACTGAAGAACTTTGTCTCCGGACAGACACAGCTGGTGAGCGTATTCAGGTGGTTGACACTGAAGCGTGGGCACTTGAAGTTGGAATTGCCAAGTGGGCATATGACATCCCACGCAGCCATCTGATCAGCACCGATACCGGCCCATACAACATCACGACGCAGAATAACAGAGTCAATATTCTTTCTATCGGCAGCGAATCGACCGTTGAACTAGAAACCACAATTCCGGTAGGTCTCGGCCTTAGCCCAGCTGTGGTTGCCAATGCTCTGGACCTTGGCGGTATTCAGAGCGGTGTTCAATATTACGAATCGTTTGCATTGCAGGTGACCGATGACGATGAGAAAGTCGTCATTGTGACTGTGATTGGTCAGCAATTTGACCAGCTCAAGATGCAGGCCGATTTCAGCCATATCAGGACTCTAAGGTTCGCCGAGGAACTTGACATCCCATTCCCGTACACCAGAGCATATACTCCGTTTACCGACCCGAGGGTGTCAATGCCAGATGGCGGTTCGATCACGCCGTCTTCTCCTCTTTCGTGTGAAACAGATCCAAGCAGCGACGACTGCGCCGCAGATTCTGCCTACTTCCAGAACATCGTTGGATTTATTGTGGCGCCCTCGCCGGGTACGTGGATCGACAGCTATACGCTCACGCTATCAAATTACAACGATGAGCCCGGTGTTTACACGATCCAAATCGTTGACTCTGCTGGGATTGAGCAGGAGAGGATCGATGATGTTTACTTCGATCCTGAAGAAGATCGCTATATTGCCAATATCGTTAATCCAGGATCGACGCTTGGTGGTGTAAATGGCAACGCATACATCAACTGGGAAGAGAGACCATCCTACCTGGGTAACGATACTTCTGATCCGACATCGCTAGAAATCAGACTTCCTGGGATGCTGGCCAACCAAGAGTTCGTTGGTGGTGCCAACGGCATTCCGACTGACCCGACTTACAGCTCCGAGCTAGATCAAGCCGTTATCGGCAATCCCGCATTGTCGTCTGGCATCTATGCATTCCAGAACCCGGAAGTCTACGACATCACACTGTTGGCCATTCCTGGCAACAGCTCTGGGGCCGTGATCGCTCAGGGTCTTCAGCTCTGTGAGAGCCGTGGCGATTGCATGATGATTGTGGATCCTCCATTTGGTCTGCGTCCGCAGCAGGTGGTTGACTGGCACAACGGTATGCTGCTGAGTGACCTCTCGGCTGCTATCAACTCCAGCTACGGTGCATTGTACTGGTCTTGGCTTGAGATCTTTGACCAATTTAATGGTGGCAACATCTACGTACCGCCTTCTGGCTTTATTGCTGGTGTGATCGCTCGTACCAGCCGTGTGTCCGAGATGTGGTTTGCCCCGGCTGGGTTGAACAGAGGGCGCTTGTTGACGGCACTTGATGTGGAGTACACTCCGACGCAGGGCGAGAGAGATCTGCTATATGGTTTCAATAACGCAGTCAACCCGATCGTGAACTTCCCGCAGGATGGCATCACGGTTTGGGGCCAAAGAACGCTTCAGAGGAAAGACAGTGCGCTTGACAGAGTAAATGTCCGAATGCTGCTGATCTATCTCAAGAAGATTTTGGTCCAGACCCTGCGATTCTTCCTGTTCGAGCCCAACGATAGGTTCCTCAGGCGGCAGGTGGTCAATGCGATCAACCCGTTCCTGAGCGACGTCATGGCCCGCCGTGGTGTCACCGGGTTCAAGGTGGTGTGCGATGAGACCAACAACACTCCGATCAGGATCGATCGCAATGAACTATGAGTCTCGGTATTCATCAAGCCTACCAGGGCGGCAGAATTTGTCGTGCTGAATCTGGTGATCCTGCGTACCGAGCAGAGTTTCTCGGCAGAGGAGGTCTTGCAGGCTGGTGGGGTCGTACTGACAAACACGCAGTAAAGGAGCTAATTATGCCTGGATTTAACATTGATGGCGCAACTGCCGATGGGCCTCCGAATACGACAGAGACTCGCCGTAAGCATAGATGGCTGTTCTCTATCAATGGCGTTCAAGCTGCCGGAGATAATAAGGCCACACTGTTCTTGCAAAAAGCAAATCGGCCTTCTGTGAAATATGAAGAAGTTCAAATGCACCACGACCAGGAACGTGCATACTTCGCCGGTAGGACTGAATGGGAGCCCATCACGCTTGAGTTCTACGACGCCGAACAAAAACCAGATGTTTCTAAATGGGTATGGGATTGGTGCTGTGGCTCTCAGGGTGTATCGAACATCGCCGCAGTAACGGTGGCATTGCCAAATACCCAGGGGTATAAGAAGTCTGGCGAGCTTGAAATGCGTGATGGCCAGGGCACGACAACTGAAACATGGAGCTTAAAAGGCGCGTGGCCGATTGAGTCTAACTGGAACGACCTGGATTATAGCTCCAGCGACATTGCCATGATAACAGTTAAGCTACGCTTCGATAGGGCGATTCGCGAATAGATATGATATGCCTGGATTTAACATTACAGGTAATGAAGGTGATTCGCTGGCGCTTCCAGCGAAGCTTGATATAAAGCGAGCGCATAGGTGGCGTATTGAAAAGTTTGGCGCGGTTAATAGCCAACCAATATTATCCTCTAATGAGCTTCTATTAGCTAAATCCGTTACTATGCCCACTTTCGCTTTTGAAGAACAGAGCGTTTTGGGTGGTTCTATACCATATAAATTCGCCACCAAGCCAGAATTTGGCGACCTTATAGTCGCTTTTTATGATCTTGCTGGTCTTGAACCTAAGATCAGGAAATGGCGTGAGGCGGTTTGGAAGCCGGAACAGGGAGTTGGTGTGGCTGATGCCTATAAAGATGAGGTAATCATTTATCTAACTGATGGCAACGGAGAACCAGTAGACGACGCATGGGCATTTGTCAACGCGTGGCCAAAGGTTATAAATCATGGTAGCTTAACATACGATAGTAGTGAATTCAAACTTATTACGGTGACTGTATCGTATGATTTTATTGAATTTCGGCCTCCTAGCAATCAAGCGGCAGCGGAGGCTGAACAAATGGCCGCCAATAATAGCCTGCCTATTGGTGTGGCAGCTCAGGCTATACCTGGCAATCGTCTGATGAACATGTAATACCTCCACGAGTACATATACACCAAGGAGGTACTTTATGTCTAATAACAAGCCCACACCAGATCAAAGCAAGCCCACCCAGGATCAAGAACGTACTTTAGACCAACGCGCTCTTGATGAATTGCTGCAGAAGCCAGTCGATGAGCTGATCCCATGGGAGAAATGTACACTGCCAAGTGGTGGTGTATATTATGGCGGTGCAATCCCAGACGGTGTTGTTGAAGTGAGAGCCTGGGGAATACAAACAGATAAAATTTTGGCAACGCAGAGACTGGTGCAAAGTGGTCAGTCTCTTGATCATGTCTACAAGAGCTGTGTGCGTTTGCCTAATGACTTTGATCATCTTAACCTTGTCGTTGGTGATCGGATGTTCTTGTTGTATTATCTTCGCGGCATTACATATGGCAATATGTACGAATTTCTTGTTGAATGCAATAACGAAGACTGTGGAAGGGCATGGACTGAAGAGTTCGATTTAAACATAATAGCCAACACTATTACAAAACCCAACGCCAAGCTGGGATTGGAACCATTTAAGCTGGTGCTGCCATACTTTACTGAAGTTATGAAAAAGGAATTTTGGGTCAAACTTCGTTTATTAAGAGGATATGATTTATCCCAGATAATGCAACAACGTAGATTCAAAAAGGGATTCAGACAAACAGCTAGATCTAGATCCAAAGCTGCCAAGCAAAGGCAACAGACACCCTCAGACGATAGCCTTGACAAAACGATCGAAGAGAACCTTCGGATGGTGATTGTCGAAGCTATGGGCGAAACAAATCGTCGCAAGATTGATAAGATGATCGATCGGATGCACGCAAAAGACACTGCCACTATTAGAGAATTTTTAAAAGTGAATACACCAGGTATCGATACCACTATTGAAGTGACGTGTCCAGATTGCGATAACACCATGGTTCTTGATTTGCCGATCACTGAAAGTTTTTTTCGTCCAGCGGAAGGGCGATGAACTAGAGACTCAATATTGGGGTCTCATGAATCAGTCCTTCCTTCTGAAAGAGTACGGAAAACTGGATCTGTGGGAACAGAACCAGTTGACAGCCGAAGAGAGAAAATGGTGGATCGAAAGGATAAATCAGGAGATAGAAAAGAGGAATAAGCAGCAAGAAGCTTCTGCTGGCACAACTAGGCCTCATACCCCAGGGCAACCAACGGTATAAATCAAATATAATAGAGAATTTATTAGGGGTATTGAAGTGGCTGAATATAACAGAATTTCCGGCAGAGTGGGCAATATCGTCAACCTCGATACGATCTTCTACCACAATGGGGTACCAGAGGACCCATTTGCGATTAGAAGAATTGATATTTATAAAATCGCGGTTAAAGATGAGAATTTAGAAGCGCAAATCATTATCCCTGCGCCAGATGATCCGAATTACCCTTACCCAATCCAACGTATAGAAAGCGGCGGGGCTGTATTGCCCGGGCAGTTTTCGATGCCGTTTGAAATTCCGGCTGATTTTTCGTCGCCAGAAATATATTTTGATGTATGGAGATTCATAGGAAGCGATCCTGGTGGAACATTCGTGGACGACGATGACGAGTCGACTTGGATTTCACAATGCAACAGATTTTGGGTTTATCCGGATGGGTGGTATATTGATGATGAACTCGTTACTCTTAGAATAGGCTTTGAGGCATTGGATAAGCATTTCAGAAAGCCTGAAATACGAAACATTGAAGTTGGTTTAGTGCCATTGCCGCTATATGACTTCGACTATAATAGAATCGTTCCACTTATCCCTCAACTACAAGCTTATATTCACATAGAGACCGAGAATGGTGAGGTGATTGTTGGCGAACCGTCCACTGGTTGTGATGGGCAACCATGCAGCCTAGACGGGACAGAAGGCGATTCATCATCTGGAGTAGCTCGTATTGGGCTTAGGCAAGGAAGCTATCGCACTAACCCTTATGTGGTTCAATATCGCATTGACACTAATCAATTTCTGATTGGGACTTATAAGTATCGAATTATTTTGGTGCTGCCGAATGGGGAAACTCGGGTTTCAAATGATATGAGATTTGACATCGCTTGACATTCTTTGGTATTGCTTAATGAACTGCAAGTATTGTGGCAATAATGCGACTAAAGACGTTACTTGGGCGGATGGTCGAGGTAAAGTTTCTGTATGCGACGGGTGTGTTGTAAAAGCCAAGCAAGAAATAAATCGGAACGATAAAGATTTTGTTGGTGCGATGAGAGTTGTTGATGTTGGCGCACCAAATACAAATCATTTCGCAGGTCAGGCTAGGGCGCAAGAGGAAGCTCCAACTAGACAGGAACCTGTACTGAATCACGAGCTATCAACAGAAGATAATAACCGGTTGTCGCCTGACCGCAAGGGTCTTAGGCTGAGTCTTTTATATGACACTCAACATCCCATGAATGCCTTGCCGCCAGAATTGAAAAGAAGAATAGAGCTTGCTATGACGGCCCAAGAAACCATGCCTTCTATGACAAACTATTCTAATATGGACGCCCCAACCCCAATGCACCCGGCAGATAGGCCAGTGTAGTATTTTATTTATATGAGACTGACCAGCCACCAAGTACTGGCCTGGATCCAAAAGAATATCCCTGACCATAAAATTCGAAAGGGTGGTCAAGAGGTTGTGATTGCCAACCCATGGGGTGATTCAGGCAAACACTTTAATATTTCGCTAGTAGAAAAGAGGCTCAAAAGAAATAGACGAAAGGGCTTTTGGGTTCATGACTGGCGTCCGGGCCACCAACAGCATGATGGTTCTTTCATTCGTTTTGTCCAGAGTTATCGCGGATGTACTTTTCTTGACGCTCTTAAAGAGGTCTGCGGCAAAGATGTTGACATACGGTCTTACCTGCAAAACACAAAGGAAAGCCAAGAGAAAGCCTCGGAGATACCAGAGGAAACAGAGCTTAGTTTGCCATCGGGGGCGAAACGCCTCGATATACCGGCGGATACCCTAGCGCATGCTATAGCAACCGGCTATCTGGCTACACGTGAAATATCACCAGCCGAATCTAAACAATACTATCTTCACTATGACAGTGTATCAATAATATTCCCATATATAGAATTTGGCACTGTTGTATATTGGCAAAGCAGAACGATGACCGGGAAGAGGTTTGAGTTTCCGCCAGATAGCGTTGGAGTTACAAAATCGCAATTCTTATATGGCTTTGATCATGCCGAACCTGGAGATCAACTTATAATATGTGAAGCTATCATCGATGCCATCAATATTGGGCCTGGGGCTGTGGCCATTGGCGGTGCACAATTGTCTGAGACACAGGTTCGCAAAATCAAAATATTGAATCCGTCGTCAATTATTTTGGCTGCAGACAACGATCAACCAGACAAACACGGGATAAGACCTGGTATTGCTGCTATAGGGTATAACTATCGACTGCTGCGGCCATATTTTACCGAAATATTTTTCTCCATACCGTCTGATCCACATAAAGATTGGAACGATGTGAAAGTCGCTGGCATCGAGCCACGCGGAGTTATAGAATCGACCAAGAAAGCTGCCAATCTGAAGTCTATCATATCTCTGAGAAATATCAGATAGCTTCCCGCCTTCAAATATAAATAAGAATAGAATGCGGTTAGTGAATGTACAATACTGGGCTGGTAAAAATAAAAAAAGCGTTTTGCTCTTGTTGCTTGAAATTGACGCTTCTGGACAATTAATAGGGTTAAAGTCGAAAAAATTGAGTGCCACAGACATCAATAAAATAGCCAGGGAGTCAGCTGCTCTGATGGCCATGGGCAGAGAGGACATGCAGAAATATCTAGAACAAACAATCCCTTCGTATAGATCTGCTCTTACTACGATGAAGAAAGGCAGATATCAAATAATAGAAGAATTTGAGATATAATGGGAAACCCACAGACAGGTAGCGGTGTTTTCTGCAAAGTCGATATAGACGGAATAGATGTTTCATATACATGGGATAGACTTGAATGGAAGGCATTCATTAATAATGGCTATATTGTGCGATGCAAACTTAGCGACCCGTATTATAACTTATTTAAAGAAGTAACAGATAAATTTTATTTAAAGAAGGCACGCAATGAACCTGTCAAAGTGACATTTCACATAGAATGGAAGACTGAAGGAGAGCCTATAAAGACTGAAGATAGAATCGCCTATATGGTTGACTTATATGGTCGCGGTGCGGTAGATTACGGTGATCTCGAATTTATAGCTATCGATCCTCCAACATGGTTGCTTAGTCGTGGTAAAGCCGATGGTAAACACTATGAAGGGTCGGTATCAGATGTTATCAAGAAAGTATGTCAGGAGAATGGTGTATCAGAAGTAGAAGTTACCAAAACGATAGACAACAAAAAGGGACACTGGTGGATGATGAGACAAGACCCCAAGACTTTTATTGTCTCATTGCTGGATTGGTCGTCGTCAGTAACGCCTAATAAAACCAGATGGATCGTTAATGCAAAAGACATGAAAATCACGATAAAAGAGGAATATGATATAGAGAGCAAGGATCTCGGTTCGATATCCGTTAGCTCAAAAAGCCAGAAAGCACAGGATATTGATGATTTTGAGGTTCTGCTAGATAACTTTTCACATGTGATGTACTCTGAGGAGCAAACTGCCAGTCTTTCTTCGATATCAGGCTATTTTATTGATAGGGTTACCGAAGAAGAAAAGAGCAGAGTATACGACCAAAACACTGGTAATAAAGCGAATACTAAATTTGGCTCTGATAGGGGGTTCAAAAAACCAGATAAGACATTTAGAACATTTATTTCTAGCATACCGGAAGACTCTGCTGGTGGGGTTGGTCTGAATTATAAGGATTATGTTGATGGCCGGGCTAGGCTAGAATTTCTAAATATGCTTAATTATGTGATGAGAATAAAAGTAAAAATAGATGGTGACCCAGTTTTCCAAGATCCACTAGATCTAGGAGTTGCGACAGTTACACTGCAGTGGATCGGCGCTGATGGTGAGCCGTACTTTTTGTCAGGTAATTGGATGGTTTATGGGTGGCACCATATTGCAGTGCCTGGATACTGGACCACGTCTGTTTTTGTTAATCGACTTGACTACGACGCTGCGGCAAAGAAGGTAGGACCATAGGATGCCTGGAGATATCAACACATATAGTTTAGGAATTGAGTTTAATCTCAATGCCACACAGGCTATTAATACGCTCCAGACTCTAGAAGATAAAGCGGTTAGTATCGAGAAATCATTGTCTAAAGCATTTCAAATAAATGTTGACTCTACTAGTGTTCAAGAGGCTGAAAAAGCCACAGAGACCGCCACTGCCGCGAGGGAGATTTGGGGTGAAGTGGTGCGGACTGACATTGCAACTATAGAGGATATGAATAGGCTCTTAGACGAGCAAGTTATGTCCCAGGGCGATCTCAAAAAAATGATGGACCAAAATTCCAATGTGATCCAAGGATTGATAGCACGTCGTCAGAAGTTGATCAAGCTCTATGGTGAAGAAGACCCAGAAATAGAGAAACTTAGTAAAGGTCTACAGGGACTGCAAGATAAGTACAAAGACACAAAGGAAAGAACTGAACAAGCCAAAAAGGAAACGGAGCTGTTCACTGGTGTCTTGAGTAAGGCAATCGGCATAAGCGGGAAGACGATTGGCAATATAGCAAAACTTGCGGATGGTTTGGGGTTGGTTCCTGACTCGTTGAGAGAGGCGATGCCCGCATTCTTTGACTTTGGTGATTCTGTCAAGGATTTTACGGCATCTGCTGGTGGTGGCGTTGACCACCTCGGAAATAGATCAGAAAAAGGCAACGAAGCCGTTAGCGCTATGGATAAGATGGGCGGAGCGATCCCCACCGATATAGCTGAAACTATCGGTGGAGAATCAGCGGCCCAGGGGTTGACGGCAGCTGCAGATGCCGGGCACGCCGCTGCTGCTGGGACGCAGGCGGCTGGGACAGGTGCTGCTTCGGCGGGCGCTGGTGCGGCGGCTGCGGCTGGTCCGATAGCGTTGCTTGCCGTTGCTATGGAAGTGGCAGATGCCACAGCCCAAGCTGTGGCCAGCGCATTGGGTGAGCTTGGTGCTAATGCCTCTAGTTCCGGCCAGGCAATGATGGATGCGGTTCAATCGGGAAACATATTCGGCGCAATGCTTGCGTTTATTAAAGCTGGAATATTAGATTTTATAGCGGCCCAAGAAGAATTTAGGACTGTAACTTATCGACAAATAGGATCTGTGGATGATGCCATCGATGCTTCGGCGCACCTAAGAAAAGAACTAAACCTAACGGCTGAGGAAGCAAATGAAGTAACAAAAGCAATGATTGAGACTGGTGCTTCTTTGGTCATGACAGGCAATGAGTTTACTGAAGCGTCAGAGACTGTTAGCAAATTCACAGTTGCAACTGGTATATCAGCAGATGTATCATCTGACCTCATGCGCATAATGAAAGCGCAAACTGGAAGTACGGCAGCTGGCACAAGAACACTTGGCAGATTTACGGCTGCGATGAAAGCTATGGGCATGAGTGCGCGTGAGGCCCAAGAAATTCTGGCTGACATTGTTGCTATGGCACCAGAGCTAAATGCCTTATTCGATGACAAAGCTGTTGAAGATTATGGCGATGCGATGCTCTTGTTGACCGCCAAATTTAAGGAATTTGGCGGCGGGGCCGAACAAGCCCGAGAGTTTATGAAAGCTGTTGCCGATGACGAGAGTGATCTTGCAATAATGACTGGGATCGCTTATGCTGAATTTGACAACATGGAAGAACGTGTCAATACTGCGATAGAGAGACTGCCAGATTTGGTAGCTGGGTGGGAAGGCACGAGCGCTGGTCTTAGGCAGATGTTGGCTGGTATGCCTGGTTTGAGCGCGGCCACAACTGACATGATAGTGAAGATGCAAGCAGAGGGTGCTACGCTAGATACACTCAGGGAAAAATTTGGCGGCGTGATGGATGAGATGAAAGCGCAGGAGGAGCTGAATAAGTCATTTGAAGAGTCTATTAGCACTATAAAACAAGAATTTATGAGGATGGTAGAACCAATATTGGCGGTCATTTCAAAAGGGATGAAGCCACTTGGAGAAATCGTAAGTAAAATTACCAGCTTTATTAAACCGATAGTCGAGTGGATATCGAAGGCTATTGAAGTTTTAGACGATCTTGGAATATTTAGCGCTCTAGCTGAAGGTTCATTGACAATATTAAAGGGTGTCTTGGTCGCTTTGGTACCGGTTATTACAATGGCTGTTGCACCAATTGTAGCACTAGTTGGAGCTATAACAGCTATCGGAGCGGCGATCAAATATGTGAAGGCTCTGCTGAAGATTGTTTTTGCGCCGATAATAGTGCCAGCCAAGATTGTGTTGTCGTTATTGAAGGGTATTGTTGGCGTACTTTGGGATATTGGCAAGGCATTATTCGGCGGGGTTGTGGAAGCTTTTGAAGAGATGTGGGGTATCGTTGGAGATGTGTTGGAGCCACTTAAGAAAGCATGGGATGAGTTGATGGCAGTGTTTGACACTGGCGACGAGACCAGCAGCAGTTGGAAAGGTTTCCTTGATATAGTTAAGACAGTTGGGAAGTATGTCACACATGCTTTGTTTGTGCCTCTTAGAATAGCGTTTAACCTTATAAGAAGCACAATAGAGGTATTGACCGATGCGATCAATTATGTTATTGGCCCAATTAAAAAAGTGAAAAAAGCACTGTTTGGGTCTAGTTTTTTGCATATAAAGGAAGGGATAGCTGTCGTAACTAAGCCGCTCAATTGGATCTGGGGTATATTTAAGAAGATATGGAATATAGTCAAGAAAGTAGCTGATATTGCCGCAAAACCGTTTAAGGCTATTGTGGCTGGTGCTAAAGGTGCTGCAAAGGGCGCACTTTCTCTTGCCGAAAAAATCCCTGTTGTTGGTAAGGCCGCTGGGTGGATTAAGAAGAAACTGTTTGGGTCTGGTTTGTTTGGTATAGATCATGGTGTGATAGATGCATTAAAATATATGAAAATGTTCGGCAGTGGGTTTGGTGGTATTGGCAAGGCCATCATAGGGACGTTCCCAATGATCGGTGGGTTTTTTGACAGGATTATAAATCCGATGTCTGATATCGACAAGATGATGGCGATACGCGGAAAAAGAGCTGTTGATCCAAAAGAAGTGATGACTGCAACCGAGAAGATAACGTATATGTTTACTGGCAAGGTGCCCGATAGAGCTAAGGGCGTTGCGGATACTATAAATAAGGAGATGGGCAGAGAATCACAGGCAGAAAAAGAACTTAGAGAGATGAAAGAAAAGTTGGATAAGCTGATTGGTCCGCTCAATGGCATTATGGAGCTGTTGAGCGATAGCGAAGGCTCCAAGGCTATCAAGAAACTATTGGAGCAGTATCTACCTAAGATGGCTGAGCGTCCTTCAGAGCTTGGTCCTGCTATTTCGACGTGGTGATAAAATGGCTTTTAGACTAATACCGGCAGACCAAAGGATCGTTGACAGTGTGAAATTGTTTATGGATGATCCTGCTCCGCCAGGGTCGTCACCTGTAGATGGGTGGCCGCTTGGAAGCGGTGAGATACCAATACAGTTCCCGCCAAGGGTGAAATCCAAGAATAAAAGTGGTAATTTCCAGCTTAAAGACGAAAAGGGGTTTTATGAACCAGTCGCTATTTGGAAGGGTGCATCGGGTACACAAATATCTGTTGAGCTTAAGTATGTAGTAACGTCCAACGCCCAGTCAGTCACACCGTGGACCATCAGTAGAATTTCAGATATCGTACATAATGTGATGGGATATTTCTATCGAAATGTGAACAGTTTCAATAAAGGAGCGCAGCTCCCGCTAATACAAGTTAGATTATATAAAATAATACCAGAGGTCACAACTATAAGCAAATGGAGAATAGAAAGTGCACAAGCTGATTATAGCGATGAATTGATTATCGACGGCAAAGATATATACCCACAGGTCACCACCATCACTCTGACCATGATGATGGTGACTCAGATACGGCCACTGAAGGAAAAGGCCAAGCAGAGATTAGATGCTCCGGAAAGGGCTAAGAAAGAGTGGTATTGATGGCTGAAATCTTTAAATCAACGTCAAGATTTAAGAATACCCAGATCATTAAGGTTAATGGCCATATTGCACCGGCTTTAATGAATAGGTTTGATTTTCTTCAAAGAGATAAACTAAATGATGATCAGATATTAAGAGTAGAGATCCGTGGAGATAGAGCGGGCAGACCGGATCTTATATCTCAAGATATCTATGGCACAACCTTATTTAAATGGGTTCTTCTTTTATTCAATGATGTCACCAATCCGTTCAACGGATGGCCATCCGCCAATACAGCAATTGAAGCGCCAAGCAGAGATGCTGTGTGGAGAGAACTATGAGTACTGGTGCTGTTTCTAAAATGGATAAAATATGGAATGATTTCTTCCGTGAGCGTACGGAAAAGTTATATGATAGATTTAAGGGGTGGTATAGAGCTAAGGTTGTAGAAACCAACGACCCATTGCGCATGCATCGTGTGCGGTTCAAGCTTCCCGAATTGCATAATGAAGACTTGAAGGATGAGGAATGCCCGTGGGCGGTTCCAGATCCGTGTATGGGCGGTAAACGCGCTGGATTTTGGCCCGGGATATGTAAGGGCGATTGGGTTTGGATAAATTTTGAAAAAGGCCATCCATATGGCCCAATCTGGAGTGGCGCGGCTGATCCTACGCGTAGGAAGTTTTACGTTCTAGAGTCTATTTATGGGAAAACACAGCTTGCAGTAAATGAAAAAGGCGAACCAGCAGATACACCAAGCGATTATGATGAAGATTATCTCCCAAAAGATGAAAGACCAATGAGTGCTGGATTTAAGGATCGATACGGCAATTTGATCTATATGGGCGCAGTAGGATTTTTCCCTAAAGAACACGCTAAAAAACCAGCTCCAGCCGGTACGGACCCTGTTTCTGAGGGCGATTTCAATGCGTCGCAGAAACCACCAGAGAAGAATAAACCGGATTTTAAGCTGATGGCAATGATGTCGAAATACGGCAACTGTTTTATGCTATCAGATGCTGGGTATGATTGGAAAGAAGAATTCGACGGAGACTTTGATGAAGACGAAGAATTTGAAATTAAGAGATGGAAATATCTGCAAAAGCAACTAGCGGAAGAGGATCCAGAAGAAGTTGATCAGAGACGCATGGAGATGCGAACCAGATTTGGTCATAAATTTGAGCTTAGAGATGTCGGGTGGAAGAAGTCGCGCCCAGAAGAATTCGGTGATCAAGTTGATCTATCTTCTGTTGAAGGGAAGAATGAGAAGGAACAAGTATGGATAAGAACGATAACAAAAGATGGCACTTATATGAGGATGTGGTCCAAAGGTGCCGATCTTGAGAAAAACAATTTCATAAAGAGACTAAATAAATCCGATGTTGGAACTAAGCCATATGACGAGGATCAATATGGCGATGGACAGGAGGATTGCCGTGGATTCTTTCTTTGCACTCCACGACAGCAAATTTTCTCCTTGGACGATGCAGGTGCGGATCCAAAGGACCCACAAAATAAAGAAAAGCCTTATCCGAATGGGGCTTTCATAGGAGGATGGCGTGATGGTCACTTCTATGGGATGGAATATAACTTAAAAGATGAACTGCAGAGGATGATGCTTTATACCTCTACGGGCCATGCTCTAGAATTGAACCAGAAGCACGATTATGTAGCCCTATCAACCAAACCGCCACAGACTGTAGCAAGGAAATTTGACGGGGCGTATAAGAGAACACCTTTCTCACTAAAAACGCTCAAGGGCCAAAACATTGAAGGTAAATCGTTTCATGTGGTCCTAGACGAGAAAAACAAATACATTAGAGTGAAAACTCCTAAAGGACAGGGTGTGGAGGCTAGGGATGGGCAAGGAGACCCATCGTGTGGCGGTACTTGGGTTGAGACTAGAGACTCAGAAGATCGCGGATTCTGGATGTCCAAAGAGAATAACTTTGCTGTCTGGCGCGGTAAGAAAAAGAAGAAATATATCTGTATCAATGATGAAACTGATTACATTCTGATAAGAAATGAACTAAAGACGGTGCAAATATTTGCACAAAAAGACATTGAGATGATAGCTGGTGGTAGTGTTCGAGTTAAAGCTGGTGGCAATTTTGATGTTTCGGCGGCTGGGGCTGTCAATATAAGAGGCGCAGTTGTGAATGCTGGTCCGACATTAAAAACACAAGATCTGTATATGCAATCCAGATGCGGAGGTCATCCGGCTGTCTACATCCCATGCCATATATGTGGCACTGCTAGTTGTGGTGGTTCTCCTTCTCCCAGCTCACCCTCGCCAATGAAATGTACCCCGCTTAAGCCGGAAGATTTTGATAAAGAAAGAGGTTGCGATCCTACTAAGGACCAGAAAGGTCCGGTGCCACCTAGTGTTGTACATTGTGGTCCTGGGCAGGGTAGCAGCAATAGCAGCCCACCTAGCATGAACCCTGAGACTGGGGAAAACCCAGATGTCTTTGATCCTAATAGTGGCGAGGATTCTGGTGTAGTCACCACCCCATCTGCTAATCCTCCGTCTCCAGCGCCTCCAGTTGTTGACCCACTTGATCAATTCAGCGGTGGAACTGGGATTTTGTGGTTTGGCACGTCGTCTATGTTCGAAGGCGATGTTTCACTAAATGGTTTGAAGAAGGTAGCCTTATCTAATCCGATCAATGATCCAGATAATCCGGCAGCATACATTCCGCTAGCTGTGTCTGCTGATAGAGCTGCTGGTGATAGGATGGCGGAGACATCTGTACAAAAATATGGTGGCGATAAGTTGATCATTAGAGTGGTCGCTGTCAACGATGGCGACCTTTTGGAAAGCGATAAGGATGATAATGAAATCGTCAGATACGGTGGAGACGAAATTAACCCAGAATATATTGAAATATTTGAGATCATAAAGACGTGATAATACGTTTCCCAACAGGACTATATGAACGACAGATACCGGCGGAGCCAGAGGATACTGGCAACGTTACTTATGTTATATCTAACGAAGATCCTCTTGCGTCGACAGGTAATTTTATAATATTTCCGATAGCCGAAAAGCTGAAAAAGAGATCATCAAGAGTTTACACCGATCAAGAGAGACGTGCCACGTATAGAGATCTTGTGTATTCGATCTCATCTGGTGGCAACACCATTAAAGGCCGCTCTACCAAGTTGTTTGAGATTGGCCAAATACTAGAATTTACTGATGAAAATGTGGCGTCCGAGATCACCACTGTTTCTGATGAATTAGAGATACAGCACAACACCAATCTGCTTGATTTGGAACGGCTGGGATTGTCAGATATTGAAATATCATTGGTGTCTACCAATTCAGCAGAAATACAAAAACAATTAGGAATTCAGTTATCGGCTGCTCTTGATGGAGCTGCTGATGTCGACGCAGAGATCAAAGACCTTCAAAAGACAATAAATGAAGCCAACAAGGCCATTTCGGCACTCGAAGTATTAGGCGCTGATAATAGCATTATAGATAAAGTAAAAGAAAAATTAGCAGAGTCTGAATCGCAACAGCAGGCTCTGATTGAAGAAAAATCCGCCTTAAACACAGAACTGACGTCTTTGCGTGACCAGATATACTCAATCTCGGAGCTTGTACGATAATGGCCATATGGTTTGGATACAACCCGCCATTCTTGACTTCAAGTTCTGTTCTACCAATACAGCAGGACACCAGGCTTATAAAAAATGACCTAATCCAACTCTTACTGACAAATTACGGCGAACGAGTGATGAAACCTAGTCTCGGGAGCCCCATTCCTGGAATGCAATTTGAGAATCTCGTCAGCGGCGACATTGCTAAGGCGAAGTCAGATATAGCGAGTAATATAGCGAAATTCGAACCTAGGGTGACAGTAGTCGACATTAAAATAAAACAGCAGCCAGATGATAATTTGATGACAATAACAATATACGGCAAAGTGAATTTAAATCCGAACGATATATTCGAGATCCAGATCGGCGTTTCTGATGGTGCAATGGCATTCTTAAGGGCGGGATAATGGCCGATTTAGAAGAAACATTTTTCCAACTGCCGACTTCGCCAGAAGAGTTTGGTGTGAAGTTGCCTACTGCTGATTTGCGTAGGATCAACTTCACCGCTCTTGAATTCGATACCATAGTCAGGGCAGCAGTAGAATATATTAAGACATATTATCCGGGGCAATTTAATGATTTTGTTGAAAACAATGGCATCGTCATGATGATCGATCTCATTGCTTTTATCGGTTCTGCAATAGCAGAGCGAGGTGATGTCTTGGTTCAGGAATCATTTCTGCCGACGTCATTCTCAGAAGAAGCTGTTTCAAACCACCTGAATCTGATAAATGAAGAATTGAGGAGAGCGACATCTGCTGTTGTAGATATCGAAGTTAGTGTGGCCAGTCCGTTGCCAACAGCCATAAACATTCCGGCTGGCATTGCATTCAACTTGACTGGCGCTGACGGTGATTTGCTCACCTTTGAATTGTTTCGAGCACCTGACAATTGGACCGATCCAATTCAAATTCCACCTGGCAAGCGCGGGGTTGTTGCTTATGGGATAGAAGGTATGTTTGAGACACCAGTGGTGGCTATATCCGCTGGTGGGCCGAATCAGACCATAGACGTATTAAATGATAAGAACATCTTGGACAGTCCAACTCTTGTCGATGTTCGCAGTGGCGCTTCTACTAGCAGGTGGGAAAGAGTATCTATTATCGAGCGTGCCAATCCCAACGATGAAGTATACGAAGTTCGCACAATTGAGGGTGGCGTTAGATTTGTATTCGGTGATGATATAGCTGGAAAAGCCCTGTTGGCTGGCGAAGAGATCACGATAACATACCGGACTGGTGGTGGCAGTCGAGGGCAGATTGGATCAAACAGAATTAACGAAAGCAGACCAATTCAACCTGAGCCGCCTGCATCTGCAACTGTAGAAGTAACTTTTAGAAATTTGAACCCATCTACTGGTGGCTTGGATGCAGAGACGTTGGATGATGCTAAAAAGCGAGCGCCGCGTCAAGCTGCTACTTTGGGGGCGGCGGTGTCTGGGTCTGACTATGCTGAGTTGGCGTCTGGGTATTCTCATCCAGTATTTGGTTCTGTCCAGAAAGCAATAGCTGCTGTAAAAACATCTCTTAATGCCAATGTAGTCGAATTGTATATCCTCGCTGTTGGTGAATCCGAGCCTGTTAAGCCTAGTGTCGGTCTAAAAAATGGTCTAAAGACATATCTTGAAGAAACCAATGTAATAACTGATGAAGTGCGTGTTGAAGACGGCGCTCTGAAACGAGTAGATGTGACCGCCAATGTGATAATGAGTCGCAATTCAGATGCTGCATTGGTAAAAGATCAAGTCGATACAGCAATAGATAATTTTTTCGCAAATACAAATTTCGACATGGGTCAAGAATTCTATTTGTCTGATTTATACTCCACGATTCAGAGTATCGATGGCGTGAAAATGGCAGCCATTTTCACGCCAACCGACGATATATTAGCCACAGATAAGTTGGCAGGTGAAGATGAACGAGGAGTTGGCGTCAACGAGTTGATAATACTTGGCCAGAAACAACTTAATTTCTATTACGAATGATTCGTACCTTCGAAGACAATTATTTTTATTCGCCAGGCAAAGACCTTATGAAATTGCCAGATGGGCAAACCCATAGTGAGTGGTTAAAAATCAACAAACCCGACCATACAAGGCAATCGTTATGTGAGGATGGCTGGTATATCGTCAGAACATTTGTAGACCGGCATGTTATACAATTGCTCGGGATGAACTATAGCAAATTAAGAGACATACAAGATATATTGATGGAGTTGCCACCAAAGGAGATACTGCTTATTCAAACAGCTCAGCGTGTGGCTTATCAGATGGCCATGCAAGAATTCTGGGAAATAGATAGCCCGGCTCAGCTGCGAGCACACAAGATTTGACAAACAAATATATATAAAAGGTATTTAAGTAAGGAGACTGATATGCGCAAGAGACCTGTGATCTCTAGCAAACCAGCCAGAAAAACTATTGGCGGAAAAGGCAGAAGGGGTAAGACTAAAGGTAAAAAGTCTCGCTTCGGACCTGCCGGTATTGTTGGAAGAGGATTCCTTAAGGGCACGACAGGAATCTGATGACATCGAATGAGCCGAAAGAAACTGCAGAAGTTATTTAGTCCAATAGGTCTTGGTAGCCTAGATGCAGTTTCTATAGTAGAATATTACAACGGCGATGTTAAGTGGAGGGATCTCACCCAAAAGTCGGCGGCTGCCCCGACAGAGGGTGAATTGTGGTTAATGGCCACGCTTGCATGGGGTCATTTTGGTGGTCCCAAGAAGAAAATTGCGATTCTTACCGATGGCGACGAAGTGCTGCAGATTAGCGGCACTATCAAGAACACTTTAGACGACAAAAAACACCATCAAGCAGACAAAATATTGTACAAATATGTTATCGATCAAATAGGAGAAAGAGTTTTTGACACTCCGGAGGGATGACCATTCGGATAGATCTCGCCAAGTGGTTTTTTAAATGGAGACGACCCACTGCGCGGTGTCTCAAATTTTATTCCAGAGCGGCCTAAGGCCCCCAAACCATTTGAACGGGAATACGTTGGTTAGCGGAGGAGTTGACCTCCGAGTGAGTACCCTCATATAAAATAAAATGCCGGGAGCCATGGTTGCAGTAGTCGGGAGGGTTAATCGCTTTTCGATGTACCACAAACGGGGTAGATGGCTAAGGACCCCGCCGTTTGGCGGGTGCCTGTCTTATCGGCAGGGGGAGCCTTAGACGATAGCCCGATTGGCACAGTGGTGCAAGGCTAGTGAACCGTCTACGTGGAGTTCGATTCTCCATCACCGGTACCAATGTGTGATATATGCCGCGTATCTGAATGCCAACATGAGCTTAAGCATTTGGCTGGTAGAATGCTTAAAGATAAACTGTCGGATGAATATCCAAATCTTAGGTTGTGGTTTCATCACGATTCAATACACATTGAGCGAGGCGGGCTGGCGGTACTTAGAATTATTTTTTGCGCCGATAGGATGAGGGTGTGGCGCTGTATTCCTAGATATGAAAGCGAAGCTGTCACAGTGTTGGCGGCTGACCCCGATTTTCTGGATAAAATTGTGAATATTCTAATAGGTAAAGCACCAGCATTTTTGCCAGCTGGGTTCAATCGGTAAATAATAAGGATTATTTGGCAAACATATTGTAGAAAGGCAAATTGGGGTGAGCCAATGGGCGATAATATCTACAAATGTAATGGCGGTGTTTGTCCGATGTGCGGCGACGAGCTTCCTGAACATTGGAAAGAGGATAAACCTGCAACCAAACCTGGCGACACTGGTTTTATAAGAATATGTCCAAATTGTGGGCAGAAGCTATTCTGTGTAGATCAACAGTCAAGTTCTTGAATCACCCTATTCTTCATGTCTCTCATTACCGAAGCCAATAGCACTGCTGCACCATAGTAGTGGTCATTTTCATTTGTCCAGTATAAAAACGGATCGTTGATATCCTTGAATCGGAAAATTATAACCGATTCATCAACATTATACTTAGCACAAAGTTTTGCGATATCACCATATAATTGTTCTAATATGGAGTCCATATCTGGCTTCGGTTGCTCTTGTTCTTGCTTCTGTTCTTTTTGGTTGCTATTTTTCGACATATCTGCCTCTCAGTATTTCATCTACTATGGATGATGACGTTTCGGCTATGTACCTGTGGTTCAAACAAGCGATGCTATCTGTGGGTCGTAAAGTAAAAGATTCTAAATGCGCAGACCATTCTAAGACATATCAATATCGATCTGTTTGCAGATTCGTTGAAAAGGCACGCGAATTTGGGCTCGACAAAAACCAAATGCAAGCGCTTGTTAAAGAGATAGTGAGCTTCGCCAAAGATAAGAAGCTTCTTTACCGTGGCACGGCAATCTTGAACATGTCCGACATATTTTCCATCTGTTGTAAAAGATTAGAAACTAACGTTGAATCGACTGAAGCATTAGTTAAATTGATAGAGGCCGCTAGACCAATGATCGAATCTTCCGGCCCGCTACATATACCAGAGCGGATTGGCGGTTACTCGCGTTTGTACTCGTTGATAAATAGCAACGCGATACCGATTGAGTATCTTGCCATTTCTAAAAGATGTGCTATTGCGTTGGAGCATCTGTCTTCAGATGAAAGAATGATGCTTCCGTCTACAACTAATTTGTTGCGTGTGCGGATCAGGATTTTGATTGATAAGCACTTAAAAGAAAGTTTAAGCAAAATTCTTGGCGATGATCTGTTAGACACAGGAGTACCACAATGAAGTTTAAACGACACTTCACAGATGGGGCGAACCCATTTGAGTATGTTGAATGGACCAAAGACGATGTGACGATGACCAACATGGATACCGGGGAGATTATATTCAAGCTTGAACAGGCAGAGGTGCCTCTTAGTTTCGACAGAAACTCACGAGAGATTATGGTATCGAAATATTTCAGAATGACAGAAGTGCCCATAGAACGCGTCTTTATTGATGAAGCGAATAGCGACGGCAAACCTGTCCCAGATTGGTTGAGGCGAGCTGAGCCGACAGGTGAGGTGAAGGAGGCTAGGGAGGCTCTTAAAGCAATGCGCGACAGGGAAGATCATTTGCGCCTCAAATGTGATCAGAATAATGTTGCGCAAGAGCTTAAGAAATTGAGAAAAGACATCACTGACTTGAGAGTTAAGCTCAACCGTTTTTTCACTCACGAGATTAGTGCCAAGCAAGTTTTCCATCGTCTTGCAGGATTTTGGGTATACTGGGGGTGGATGAATGGCTATTTTGACACAGAGAGCGATGCTAAGATTTTCTACGACGAGACAATATTCATGCTTTCAAACCAAATCGCAGCGCCTAACACGCCGCAATGGTTTAACTCCGGTCTATATTGGGCCTATGGAATTGAGGGAGAAAAGAAGGGATTCTGGCGATACAATGATGAATTAGAAAGAGTAGAAGTTACTCCAAATTTCTACCAATATCCGGGCATACACGCCTGTCACATACTCGGAGTGACCGATTCCCTATTCGACGAAAGTGGCATCTACGATAATTTGATGATTGAGGCCAAAGCTTTTGCTATCGGCGGTGGGGCTGGCAAAAACACCAGCAATATTAGATCGAAGTATGAATATCTTCGTACTGGCAGCAAGGCTAGTGGTTCTATGGAATTCGCTGGAGTTGACGATAAAAGCGCCGGGGTCATTAAATCTGGGTCTGGTCAACGTCGTGCTGCCAAGATGGTGATCAAGGACATCGACGATCCTGAAGTACCAGAATTCATAACGTGGAAAGCAAAGGAAGAGAAAAAAGTAGAGGCGTTAGAGGCTGGCGGTTTTAGCGCACGATGGGAAGGTGAAGCCTATAAGACCGTTTCAGGCCAAAATTCAAACAATTCTGTTAGGTTGTTTGACAAATTCATGGGATTGATTCACACCGATGAAGATTGGCCTATGATATGCCGCACTACTGGCGATGTTGCCACCACCCTCAAGGCAAAAGAATTATGGGGTTTGATCACGAAGTCATGTTGGCGCAGTGGTGATCCGGGTGTTCAATATGATTCCACCATACAGGCATGGGATACGTGCCCGCGTGATGGCAGGATTAGAGCCAGCAACCCGTGTTCCGAATACATCTTTAAAGATAACACTTCATGCAACCTAGCATCTCTAAACTTGCAGGCATTGTTCGATGATGAAAGACTTAAGATCGATGACTTCGAATATGCTTGCAAGCATTGGCTTGTAGTTCTTGATATTTCTGTCGATGCAGCTCAGCTTCCATCATATCAACTGGCACGAGGCACTGCGATGTATAGAACCACAGGCCTCGGACATACTGGGCTGGGCGCTGTATTAGAGAGAGCTGGCATTGCATATGATAGTGATGAAGCATGCCACCTGGCGGCGGCTGTATCGTCTTTGATGACCGCGCATTGTTATGCTATGAGTGCCAAAATCGCTCACAAGCTTGGCACATTTAGCAGATATAAAGACAACAAAAAGGATATGCTGCGTGTCTTGGATAATCATAAAACAGCGTCCAGGGGTGGCCAATATGCCAAGAAGGTTGGCTATGATGGCGTTAAGATCAAGCCTTGGGAGATAGACCATGCATTATTGCCAAAAGATTTGAGCAAATCTGTTGTTAGTTCGTGGGATGAGGCCATTAAGCTTGGCAAAAGGCACGGGTTTAGGAATGCCTTTGTAACTTTAATCCAGCCTTCCGGAACTGTTGGTCTCTTGATGGGTTGTGACACGACGGCAATTGAGCCAGATTATTCTGTCGTTAAGCTCAAGAAGCTATCTGGTGGTAGCTTTATGAAGATTGTAAATCAATCGATCAGAAGAGCGCTCGAGAATATGGGATATATGGAAAATCAAGTGGAAGACATTGAGCTATATGTGGCTGGCAATAATTCCCTGGATGGTGCGCCATATATAAATAGGACATCATTGTCGCAAGCTGGTATAACCGAGAAAGATCTGGATAATATTGAAGCCACGCTTGATTCAGCCATACAACTGCGCGACGTATTCAACGATTTGTCGCCAGATTCGATCCGGAACATCGGGCTGATTCCAGGCCGCCACGAAGGTGTCAATCTTTTCAAGCAAATGAATTTTACCAAAGACCAGTATATAGCAGCCACAAAATGGATTTGTGGTCACGGTACGATCGAAGGCGCACCGCACATCAAACAAGAGCATTTGCCAGTATTCGACTGTGCTGCAAGATCTGGTTTCGGTACCAGGTACCTTCGGTGGCAGGCACACGTTAGGATGATGTCCGCTGTCTCACCGTTTATATCTGGTGGTATAAGCAAGACACTCAACATGCCATCGGAAGCGACCGAAAAGGAAATTGAATTGGCTATGCTTATGGCATATGATGGTAGGGGTTCTGCCGAATATTGCCCAGGAGGCGTGAAGTGTCTAGCTGTTTATAGGGATGGGTCAAAGCGCTCACAGCCATTGACCAATCCCTATGAGACGTCATGGTGGGATCCAAGCTATGATCAGTCGGTTTATGTGCGTGGTACAAGGAAAAGGCCTCCTAGCAAACGAACGATGATCGCACATGAGGCTATCATCAAGAGCCCAACCCAAAATCAGAAAGTAATTGTCAAATTTGGTGAATACGAAGACGGATCACTTGCTGAGATTTGGATCGAGGTAACAAAAGATAATCCATCATTCTACTTCGCTATGAAGTGGGCATCGAGGGCTATCTCAAACGCCATCCAATATGGCATGCCAATGGATGATATTCTAAAATCATTTGCCAATGAAAAGGGTGGCCCTGGTGGCCCGACAGACCACCCATATATCACATTCTGTGAAAGCATCATTGATTTTGCTGTCAAACTGGCCATGCTTGAGTATGAAGGAGATATTACTTTTTGCCGTCGCAAGCCGCCTATTCACGAGATCAGATGCGGGCAGATTAAAAAGAAGAGTGGAAAAGAAAAAGAGGTGAAACTCACCGAAAAGACAGTTCATCTGCGAAAAGTCGTGGATGAGAACTCTTGCCCAAAATGCGGGTCCACCAATATTCAGCGCTATCCATGTGAAACATGTCTGCGTTGCGGAGCATCTTTAGGTGGTTGTTCACCATAGTAGCGTTGAAACACGCCCTGACCAAAAATAGTCTATGAGACTGTTCCTTCTATCAGAAGCAACCATAGAGGATATCCAACGTAAGATCCCTATCCTTCTATCTAAATATTTTAAAGACAAACCAGAACAAGAGTCTATTGAGCAGCTCAGGCTAGTTGCCGAGGCAGACCCTACCAAGGGCAAGTATGTTGACTGGCTAGCTAGGCAGCTAAAGGCTGGACGCATAAGACTCCCAGAAGATAGCGATAAATTAAAGGCTAACCTAGAAAGGTTCCATAAAGTAAAGAACCGTTTAGAACAGAAAGACATTCATCGGTACACGCCCGGCAAGCTGGCTAGAGCCATAGAGCCATTCCAGACTAGTGCCAGGCAGGGTAAGAAGCTTGGCAGAGCTGGAGAGCTAGTGTTACCACCGCATACTAAGATGGTCTTAGAAAAAGGGCCATACCAGGTGGTCAAGATAACTGAGCCAGATGCAGCTGTTACACTTAGCAGCGGGACCGAATGGTGCACAGCCGTGCTGGAATACGCGCAGGAATACCTGTCACAAGGCCCGCTTTATTTGGTCTATAAGAATGGCAAGAGATGGATGCTAGCCCATTATGAATCTAACCAGTTCAAAGACGTTTATGATGATGAATTTGACCCAGAGATCAAATTCAAAATAATTGACATGCTAGAGCCAGTGACTGGACTGTCGAAAGAAAATGATCCTAATATGGCATATGAATATGCTGTTGATGTTATAGGGGATAGATGGCCAGAAGGAGAGGAGGCAATAAGTAAGGATCCCGAATGGGCCTGTGATTATGCCAAACATGTCATAAAAGGTAGGTGGCCAGAAGCTGAGGAAACTATAAAGAAGGATCCAGCTTTTGCATGCTGGTATGGCAAGGGTGCCATAAAAGGCAGGTGGCCAGAAGCTGAGGAAACTATAAAGAAGGATCCTACTGCTGCATACAATTATGCCAAAGATGTCATAAAAGGTAGGTGGCCAGAAGGCGAGGAAGCTATAAAGAAATATCCTTATATGGCACTTATATATGCCATGGATGTCATAAAAGGTAGGTGGCCAGAAGGCGAGGAAATTATAAAGAAAAATGCTTATTGCGCAGCAGAGTATGCAAAATGGTTAGGTCATAAATGAAGTCTTACATGATAGCAAAAGCCAAACGCTACGCCGACATGTATGGCGAATGGGTAGCCGCTAACGATCACCAAAGACAAGAGAAGTTGGACGCCATGCTTGCGGCGGAACCTAACCCAAAAATACGTGGCAAGGCTAGATCGACCATTAATCACAGGTACGGTGAATGAGACTTTCGTATCTTTATGAAGCCAAAGTCTCTGGGGTGCGCAATCAAAAGCAAAACCCCAAAGCTGGTGGCAAAGAAGAGGAAGCAGAAGGCAAGATAGCGCTTACCGTTAAACAGAGGCCTTCAATGGGCGCGTCACAGAGTTGTTACAAAGAACCGAGGTCTTCATGAGCATCAAAGTTGCACGCATCACCATCGACGGTGATAAGATTCATCAGAATGTCACGATATATCAGGGAGAAGAACTCAAGCGGATCCCCAATTTCTTCGAAGATTCTGATTTTGCATTTAGATCCCATCAAGGATTGTACGTGCTGCCTTACTACAATGTGACCCTAATTCAGCTCGACACAGTCCCACGGAAGTTACACAATGATGGCATTAAGTTAGTTAGGTTATCTCTTTCTAGCGACATCTCATTTCAGAATGCTATGTTGATTCCAATGGAATTATACGGCAAATATGGTATCCCGATCATCTTCCCCAAGACTGACCAGTTCGCATTTTGTGATATCCAAGGCACCTGGATATCTTCTGACTATCAAGTAGTTATGGCACAACTTGAATAGGTTTACACCATGGAGTGGGAAGATACTATCAAATTTCTTGTTACATCTGGTGTTTTAACCACTATCGTTGGCACATTGGCTAAATGTGTTTTAAAGTGGATTGGCGATCACTTGGGGTGGGGAGAGATCAAAAAGCAGAGGACTGCTGATTTACTGATCGGAGCTGCTGAACGAGCAATACGTGCTGCCGAACAATCTGCAAAGCATAAGAAGTTTGCCTATGCGGAAGATCAGTCACTTTGGAAAGAATCTTATGCCGCCGATATGGTGATGAAGCTAACTGGAACCGATAAAGATTTGGCAAAAGCAGCGCTTAGGGCTGTTTTTAATGTCTCCGATTTAAACCATAAGCCTAAAACGTCGCACGAAGATGTTCACAGGTTTGAAGATGCAGACGTAGATAGGATAGTACAAAGATTGCTAGGAGACAAAAAATGAAGAAGATTATTGTGATGTCGATTCTTGTTTTGACTCTTGTTGGGTGCAAGAGTTTCAAGGATCTAAAAGATGGTAACACGCTGGCTCTAGAAAACCAGAAGAATCTAGAAACCAATACGATGCGTGCCATCGATAATGTGAAGAAAGCTGGAAAGGCTTATGCCAAAGCATCTGGTACTGAATGGACTAAAGACGATGAAAAGAAGTGGTCTGATCAGCAAAACGAATTGGCCACACAGCTTGCTATCAACAGGGCATGGCTCCTTGTAATTGAAGAAGCAATTAAGCAGGATTCGCTCAATGCTGATTTGATGAAAAGTTTAATTAAGGATGTTCCTGGTTGGGTTAAGGATGGCAAAGACATCTACGATCTGATCAAGTCCAAAACAAAGAAATAGGAGGCAGTCGTGGGCGTATACGATGACTTAGATCTTGATCCAAACGTTGACAGAAACTGTTTTACTGTAGAGCAAGCAGCCAAAACATTCGAAAAAGCGGCAGAGGCAGTCAAAAGCGGAAATGCTGAACTGGTCGAAAAGCTAATGGATGCTGGATTTGACGTTCTAAAAATAGTAGCTGCATTTGTAGCTTAACATAACCCTAAACCTGTGTGGGCGATGGCGGATGAGCAAATCATCCGCCATCGCTGTATTTGACAACTTATGCTGATTAGAATACCGAACAACCACGATATCTATATAGACCAGATAGATACAAGTGTCGACAATTTATTATATGATCATTTTAGCGCCAAGCACCCACGTGCTCGATTTATTGATGTTGAGCAGCAAGCCTGGGATGGTTATTATAGAAAATATAATTCTCATGACCAAAAGCTGGCTCTCCCGTTCTTGCTCGAATTGATTGAATTGTGCAAAAGGAATGCAATACCGTTTGAAATCTCTGATGAAAGAGACGAACCACGTTACCCTAGACCAACAAAAGAAATCGACCCGAACATGCTGCGTGGAATCGTCTTGGAACCACACCAAATAAGAGCTATTCGGGCTGGATGTGAAAACGATATCGGTATCATCAATATGCCAACAGGTGGTGGCAAGACAGAGGTGATGGCTGGCATCGCCCTAATGTATAATTGCCCGACTGTTATAATAGCCGATCAGCGTATTATTATAGAGCAGATAAAAGAACGCATCGAATTACGGGATGTGATTGACGAAGTTGGATTGTTTTATGGCGGTACTACGCCAAATGGGCAATCTATCGTTGTCGGTTCTATACAATCGTTGGCTACGCCACCAGCCTCGTTGCAGCGCAAAGATCCATCGATATATGCAAAACGCAAGAAGAGGTCTAGGCAGTTTCAGATGATAGCCAAAAAAGCCGATTTGTTGATGGTGGACGAATGCGACAAAGCCACAAGCAAGCAATATAGAAACCTTTTCAGGTTTCATTTTCATGGTCGAAGGAGATTCGGCTTCTCTGGCACACCATTCGATAAAAAGAAACCGGTGGATGGTTTGGTGCTACGAGAGAATCTTGGCAGCATTATAAGCACGACTGGAAGGAGAGAACTCGAAGCCATCGGTCGCATTATACCTATCAAGTTCTATATGTTCGCTTATGGTGAAGATGGCGACTCTCAAGATAAAACGGCTTTCGATATCGCCGAACGTGAAATTATAATCGATGACCCAAAATTCCACAAGCTAGTATTGAAGATCGTTCAAGCTTTCCCAAATGATGGGACGCTTATATTAGTTGATACAAGCAATATCGAAATTCTAGGACTGGCATTAGAAAAACTTATACCAAACTCTGCTTTCATTTATGGAAAGACGCCTAAATCAAAGCGCCGTGCTCATATCAAGGCATTTGAGGCTAGAGAATTAAAATGCCTGATTGGTGGGAAGATAATTAAACGCGGCCTAGATTTGGCTGGCGGTGTGGAAAACCTGATTATAATTGGCGGTGGTAAGCTCTGGTCTGAATTCGATCAGAAGGTAGGTCGTGCCGTCCGAAACAACAAAAGAGGGTGGGCTCGCGTATTTAGTTTTATGTTTTTGAATAATTACTATTTATATAAACACAGTAGAGAGCAGCTAAAAGCTCTTGTGTCTCTTGGGTATCGTTCCCAAGTCATATTTAAGCACTGCAAACTGGATGGTGAGAGATTCGTCAAGTCTAGATTTAGACGCCCAAAACCTCCCAAAAATCCCTCCTAAATTAACTATCTCACCATATCTAGAAGTAAATATTTATAATGTGGGGCGCATAGCTTGAGGTATTTATTTGTCTCCAGGAATCTTTGTAATGCCAAAAAAGAAAAAGAAGAAGGAAAGCGATAAACCCAATGCTGAGATCGATGATGATCCTAGCACTGAAGCTAAGAGAAAAGGATATTATTTTGATAACCATAAAGTAGAACAGCTATTGATGTTATATGTCGCGGATGGATGTGTAGATGTAAAAATGCGCGACGAGATTATGAGCCATGCTGCTGAGTTGATTCGGCAAATCATCCGAACCCACAATTTCCACAACATATATCCAGGCTCCGATGACGCCTCGTTCAATGATCTGTTCCAAGTTGCTTGGTGCCAGATAGAGTCAACTTTGTACAAATTCGATTCCTCTCCTGGGCACACCAAAGTGTTTAACATGTGGTGCGTGGCGCCAGACACTACTCTGCTGACAAGTGGCGGTGTTATAACAATTGGCGACATTGAAGATAATGCATGTAGTGTGATAGGGATTGATGGTCTCAATAAGATCAATGCTTTTGTGCGTAAGAACAGGCAAGAGACGATTAAGATCAAGACGCTGATGGGGTATGAGCTAGAGTGTACTCCGATGCACAGAGTGATGGTACAGGGGCGTGAATGGGCTAGGGCTGCTGAATTGGAGGTTGGCGATCTAATACCTGTACAGTTTGACAATAATTATTTTGTTGGCTGCGATGACATATCGGACATAGATCTGGAGTCAAGAGGGAAATGGCAAAGACCCGACAATATAACTGAAGAGTTAGCATACATTATTGGTCTGTTTATTGCGGAAGGGTCTTACTCGTACAACAAGCTCGTGATCTACAACACGGAAGACGAAGTGATTTCTAGCCTATTAAACAATACTCTTGGTCTCAATTTTATACATGAACCGCAATTCCAAAGAATATCTTTATGCTGCAAAAGATTTATAGAATTGCTTATTAAACTTGGATTTGGAGAAACCACAAGAGCGTACACCAAGTCGATACCACAAAGATTGACGAGATTATCCAAAAACGTTATGTCATCAATGCTAAGAGGCGTGTTTGATAGTGATGGGCATTCTTCGCGGCATAATGGGTGTGTTGGCTATACATCAACTTCCAAGACACTTATTGACCAATTGAGGGTTATACTTCTAAATTACGGCCTATTAACGAAACTATCGGTGGATGATAGGTGTGCTAGTGGTAAGGCTACCAAGAGCAAGAGAACTGCGTACCAAATAACCTGCCCAACTGAGTTCTCTTCTAATTTTTATAAGAACATAGGTTTTGGTATACAACGAAAACAGAATAAAGCAACACATTTGAAAAAAGACAGGCAGATGCTTTTTGGGGTGATTCCACATCTGCAGGCCCTATATAGTAAATATGGACCTGGCGATCGCGGATACGACGACATGCGCCATATAATAAGAAACAAGTCTGGGATGTGTACAATTGATGCTGCGCAGAAAATAAATTCTTGGGATCGTTACTCTGATGACGGCGATTATATTGCAGGTAAGAAGGTAATCAATGATTATTTGAATGATGGCCAAAAGACTGTATGGCTACCCATCGTTAGTATGGAGCAGTCGGAAAATGAAGTTTGTGAAATAAGTGTAGATTCGGATTCTCACTCATATTTAGCAAATGGTATTGTCACGCATAATTCGCAGGTTGCCAAGACCGTAATGCTGGCCCATATCAAGCGTGAAACAAGGGACAAGAAGAACTATAAATCATATAAAAGGCATCTAGATACTAAATCCATACGGAAGAGCATTATTTTCGACAGATTCTTGTCCGAAGCTAAAGAAATATGTGTTGATGAAGATTCAATTGTTTTTTCAAAGAATGGGATAATAAAGGCTAAAGAAGCCAAAATAGGCGATTATATCTATGGCAGTCGGGGCCTATCTAAGATAAAAGCTGTTAGAAGCATACCGTATGTGCCATCTCTCAAGATTACAACGAACTACGGTTACACCTCGACCATGGCTAAAAATCATCAATTGGTCAGGATAAATAAGAGGCCCGAGTGGGTAGCGGCGGATCGACTTGCCATTGGCCAAAGAATTGCTATACAGATGCCGCCAGATCATTCGTGGTCTGGCGAAGACAAAGACAAAGACTTTGCATATATTGTTGGTTTGATAATTGCTGAGGGTACTATCCTAGACAAGAGGGTAATTATCACCAATACAGATAGAGATATAGAGAAGTTTTTATTATCAAAACCTACTGGCCTTAAATTTATCCATAAAGGCAAGGATTTTATACTCAATTCTAAAAGTTTCGTTAGTCTGCTTGATAAAATAGGATTGAGAAGCGGATTGAGGTCACACACGAAATCGATACCAGATGCCATTTTGCGAATGAATAAACCATCGATGGCAGCTGTTTTGTCTGGGATGTTTGATGGCGATGGGTATGCAAGAAACGATGGTAAAATTATTTATACCACGACATCGTTAGAGCTAGCTCGAAGATTAAAAATTGTGCTGCTTGCCTATGGGATACTTACATACCATAAGGTTATTCCAGCATCCCATAGAGAATTCCCAACAGGTGTTTATAATACTAGACAATATTATAGGATATTGTTGTCGGCATCTGACTCAAGGCGTTTTTACGACCAAATAGGCTTTAGAATAAAGAGAAAACAAAAAAGACAATCTTATTTGCCAAATAGTTGCCTAAAAATTAGTGGGCTTAGAGATGCGATGGCGACCATTAAAGAAGAATCTGGATTGAGTTTGCGCGGTCTACAAAAAGCTGGCGTGCCAAAGTCTGCTATATATAGCCAGTCAATGACTGTGAACTCAGTTCAATCGATAGCAAATTCTCGGTTGCCAGAGGAACTAATCTTTCCGTTTTGTTTAACACACGATAGTAACATATTCTGGGATTCGGTTGTTAAAATAGAACCCGTTGCTGCTAAGCTAATTAATATTGAAACTGAAAGCAGCACTTTTACCTCTGATGGATTCTTAACTCACAACTGCAAATATAATAGAGAACATGTTTGCATTTTAGAAGCTCTGCGCAAACTTTATGACACAGATAATAAGCCCCATGAAGGGCTAATTGGCAAGGTGGTCACGTTGTCTGGTTTATCGAGGACGAAAGTATCCAATTTCTTGAGACAATTACGACTGCGAAGTTTAGAATTTACCGATGCGCCAGCTAACGAAGAATTAGAGCATAAAGATGGCAGGGTGAAACGATCACATAAAACGTTTGAAGAGGAAGACTATGACTGATAAAGAGAAACCGGATCAGTCGCTAGAAAATCTTGCGAAATTCGCCAAGATGGTCAAGAAGCAGCTTAAGAAAGCCTATAACAAGGATGTGCGCAGGGTAGGAAAGAAAGTAGACAAGCACGATCAACCCAAGGCGTTACTGAAAATTGGCTCTGGCGACGACGCATTCGAGCTTTGGTTTAGAAATGCCAGTGACGGAGCCATTGTCATAGATAAAATTGGCAATGGTGTTGCGGCTGGTACTCTCAAAATCAACACTCCCATTTGTCATCTGCGAACTTCGGCTCTTCTCGTTGACAAATTTGATATTCCAAACAGGCCAGATGCAGATGGCGCTATGACGCCTCCGGATAGAACTGAGGGCGGTGAGGATACTTGGTCGTTGAAGGAAGGCGCAGTCAAACAAGCAGCCAATGAGGTAGTTGATGAGATCGCCAAATTGACTGGCGAAGAATGGGAGAGACTTCAAAGCCATTTGTTTGATGATCCCAGGTCTTTTGTCGACGAGTATAAAGATAGGTTGCCAGAGGAGCTTAGGCAGAAGTTAATCGCCATCGTTGGGATTAGAGAGGAAAAGGAAATAGAAGAGCCAGCTGGCGAGCCTGAAGATTTCGAGGAAGATTTTACAGCGCCAAGCAATAAATTCGCGATTGTGGACGCTTCGGTAATCGAAGGTCTGGACAATGAATTGGCAGAACAGGCTATCATTGTACCAGTTAAGTATCCAGGTGCCATTTTTGAGGTGATCGCAGCCTACGACGATACAATACTCAGGAATTTGACAATTAGTCCATCAGAAGTACAAGAGGGTGACACTGATGTGGTCAAAACAACCGAATTTACTACCGCAGAAGGCATCGCCCCGCTATCACATGACAGTTCGCCCGAGAGAGCAGTAAGAAAGACGATTAAACAAATCCACCACCAAGCTGGTGGCGATAAGTTGCGCATTAAGGATCCAACAAAGAAAGCTGTAATTAAGAGAGATCAAAGTCAGAAGGACAAAAGAAAGAAATCCCGCGAAGCGCAGCGCGAAGACATTTATAAGAAGGATATGATAAAAGCATTATTAGAGGATTGTTCTGCTGCCGATCGATTTTCGGCAAGCGATCTTGAGTTTGCCAAACGTGTGATAAAGCAGCTAAAATCGTTTGAGTCTTTGGCTAAAGCTGCCGATAACGCTATCTCTGGTATAGATGGCATTTTACCTTCTAAGAAGAAAACGGAAGCCAAAGAATTATTGGAATTTGTAGAATGGATTCAAAAGGAACAAAAAACGCTAAGAAAGAAAATGATGGTGAGCTGATAGATGAAGAGATCAGCAAACTATTAGATGAAGCTAACGATCCGTTGCCTAAGTCAGTAGAATCATCGGCTGCAGTTGTCACTCCAGTGCCAACATCTCCTATGGAAGAACCAGAAGATGAACCTCAGGTCGACAATGACCTGAGAGTCATCTTGGATAAGTTTCATGGAGTAACGGACAAAATTTTACACAATTTTGACTGTGATAGAGATGAGATTTCTGATGCTATCGACAGGCTTCGCAATATGATGGTGACCAGCAACAAGCCGCCTGGCTATGTTGTAGAATCTTATGTTAGTGCGCTTAAGACTAAGACTGACGCCAATGCCAATATAATAAAGTTGTTGGATGCGTTTGCTAAGATTGTGGCATCTACCAAGAATACCGGAATCGTTCAAGAGACAACCACTATTGTCGATATCAATGAATACTTAGATGATAAAGACGACTGATGCCAATAAAACCAAGCCAGCTAAGAAGACTGGTTAAGAAATGCCAGGCCAACCCAGCATTCTTTATCAATAGGTTTTGTCATATTGAGCATCCAAAAGCCGGAATTATTCCGTTTAAATTGTTCGACTATCAGATTAAAAGCATCAACGCCTATTTGTCCAACAGGCTCAACATTTACAGAAAATGCCGTCAATGCCATCGGGCGGGGTCTATGGTGTGGACACCAACAGGGCCAGTGCCTATAGAGAAGATTGAAAAGGGAGATCTGGTATACTCGCTAGATGACAATGATGGCTTGACTATTTGTAAAGTTGCTGAAGCATTTGACAATGGCATTTCAAACGATTTGGTTGAGATCAGAAGTAAGACTGGGCATAGGGGCATATGCACGTCAGACCACGAATACAAGACATATAATGGGTGGGTTAAAGCATCTGAATTAACGCAGAATGATAGAATCGTTGAGGTCAATAACAATCTTCAGCTTATAGAAGGGGATGTAAAATCGGTTAAACCATTAGATACAGATGGTCGTGTTTACGATCTTAAAGTTCCCCCTTACGACAATTATGTTGTAGACGGCGCTGTTGTACACAATTGCGGGATATCAACGCTGACCGGCACATTTGCCCTATGGTATGGTATGTTCTTTAAGAATAAGACGATCCTCATTGTATCCAAACGTGACCATGACGCAAAGGATTACTTGAAGAAGAATGTCAAGCTTGTCTATAGTCATCTTCCAGATTGGATGAAGGAAATTTGGGCTGTTCAAAGCAACGAACACGAAATGTCTTTCCAGAATGGATCTAAAATAACTAGCCTAACATCAAGTCCGGAAACATTGCGATCGAATGCGTCGTCTCTTAATATTATCGACGAAGCCGCATTTATGCCCCACATGGATAAGATGTGGGCGGGTGGCTGGCCAACGCTTCAGCATGGCGGCTCTGTTATTGTGATCTCTACCACTAATGGCGTTGGTAATTGGTACTGGAGATTCTGGACTGACGCTGAAGCTAAGATGAATGATTTCAACCCAATTGTAATAAATTGGTGGGATATGACATGGAAGATCGAATTTTATGACGAGTTGTCCAAAGAGGATGTAGTGCTTGCTCCAACTCGCCATATGAGAAAATGCAAGACCGCAGAAGAAATAGAAAAATATGGCCCGTATTGGAGCCCGTGGCTTGAACGTGAATATCGAAATCTAACAGAAAAAGACAACGACAGCAAATTCAGACAAGAGGTTTTGGCAGATTTTATTGGTACTGGTAACACTGTGCTGTCTAGACAGACTATCAATATGATAGGCAATTCTGTCGAGCAGTTTGGCGATGACTATAAAACTGTGGGCGCAGTTGATTATGTTAACCCAGTGACAGCTGAGCGCGACACTCTGGACTTTAGAAATGATTTGTGGGTCTGGAAGTCTCCAGTCAAGCCAGAATTTGAAGAAACCAAAAACGGCAAAGAAGAAATGGTTTTGCCTGGCCACCAATATATCATGGGCTGTGATACGGCAACTGGTGAGGGTAACGATTTCAGCGCCATACAAGTTTTTGATCTTAATGAGGGAGAGCAGGTCGCAGAGCTTAAGATTAAAGTGCGACCAAAAGTTTTCGCAAAGATGATTGACTACATCGGTCGTTGGTATAATAACGCAACGGCGGTGGTCGAGAATACGGGCATTGGCAAAGCTACTTGCCAAGAATTATATGAGGACTTATCATACCCGAATATGTATCGCAGCAGGAGGAAACGTGCAGACCTGAAGTATAAAATGGGCCACTTAGGCTTTCCGACTGGAGGGCATAATCGGCAACTATTGGACAAATCTTTGATTGACGGTCTTGGTGAAGGCGGCTATACTATATATTCAAGCAGATTTCATAAAGAGGCTATGATATATGTGCAGTTGACGCCGACCAAGACTGGAGCCGAACCAGGGCCTGGCAATAATGACGACTTAATCTTGTCTGCTGCTCTTGCACTTATCGCTATTGGCGATGTGATAAAGGCTGGCGGCCAAACATTGTTGCCGTATCATAATATCAATGTCCCTTTGGCAAACCACATCTCTAATGATGATATGGCTAAGTTTGGGGGCAGAGACTTGTTGATGCCAATGGGTTTTAGTAGCGAATCGTCCACTGGCAAACAGGCTGTTGTACAGGAAGAAATTCAAAAGTTCCAATCTCAAATTGGCGGAATTACGGTAGCCAGTAAAAGTAAGACCAAAAATAATGTCGAGACTGTAAAATTTAAGCGAAACCAGCTTAAGGTCAAAAAGACACGACGGTAACGTCAGCGGAGGTACGATGAGCTGGCAAGTATTCGATAGATTGCAAGCGTTTTTTAAACGCATCAACGTCCATAGGGCAGATCGTCTGTTTACCGACCAATCGTCGATAGACAAGATGATCGCTGCTGGTGACTTTCTAAATCTATCATCTCAGCATACTCTTCTTGAGCAGACCAATCTCCACATCAATAGGCTCGAGAGATATAAAGATTACGACCAAATGGATGAGGTCGGCGAAATGTCTCTCGCTCTAGATTTGTATGCTGACGAAGCATCTCTAATCGATCCAGAGATCAAACACTCAATTCTAGTGAAAGCAGCCTCCAATGCTGTTAAGGAAGAACTGGAAGAGTTGTTTTACGAAACTTTGTTGGTCGACAATACATTGCGGCCAATGATTAGATATCTATGCAAATATGGTGATTTTCCTGCTGAGGTAATTCCAACTCAGAACCGTGACGGCGTTGCTAGCCTGCGGTTTATGAATGTCTACAATTTCACACGTGTCGAGACAAAATTCGGCGACCTGATTGGATTTTTCTATCAGGACGAAATGGCAGCGCGACCAGAATTCTTCCACCCATGGCAGGTGGTTCATATGAGACTAACATCATATGAGAATATTTTCCACCCCTATGGCAGATCGATTCTGAACGGATCTAGGAAGCATTTCAAACAGTTGCGTTTGATGGAAGATGCGGCGATCATATATCGATTGACGCGTGCTCCTGAGAAGCGTATCTTCACAATTCCTGTCGGGCAGATTCCTACCCACGAAATCCCAAATTACATCGAACGTATAGCAAGCCGATTCAAGAAAAAGAGATTTTTTGACCCTGCTACTGGTGATGTCAACGAAAGATGGCATCCGCTTATTCAGGAAGACGACTTCTGGCTGCCGCAGCGCCCAGATGGCACAGGACCAAAGGTCGACACTCTGCCTGGCGCTGAAAATCTCGATCAGATCGCAGATATAGAATACTTCAAGAAAAAGATGGTGGCTGGTCTGAAGATCCCCTATAGTAGGGTTGGGATTGGTGAATCAGGTGAGAATGATACAAAAGCGTTGGCACAGGTTGCACCAGAATTCGCTAAAGCTGTGCAGTGGATTCAGCGCGAAGTGATAATGGGCCTTAAAAAGACGGCCATTATTCATCTGGCGCTGAAGGGGTATTCTGAAAAAGACATTAAGTCCTTTTCTATTGCTCTTACCGCTAGTTCTGCCATTGATGAATTATATAGAATTGAAACATGGTCTTCTAGAGCCGACGTGATTGATGCGCTCAAGAGCACCGAGATGTTCCCCGATGCGTGGATCTTGAAGCGATTTACCGATATGACCGATGACGAAATAGAGCAGATGCAACAAGAAAAAGAGAAAGCTGCTCTGGTTGCTGCTGCTGAAGAAGGTCCTGAAGGCGAAGGTGGCGAAGGCGGAGGCGAAGGTGCTGCACTTGAGGGCTACAACTACAAACTTGAACGAATATTGGTTGAATCTAATGGAAAGATTAAATTCATCAATAATAAGAAACACGATTCGGGATTCTCTTTCATGCTCAACAACAATGAGCTTGATGGTTTGACCGTTGGTAACAAGGGGTCCGAACAAATTTTGGTCGAATCGATTGTGCCAGATAATGAAGCGGAAGAAATCAAAAGGAACATAGAGTCACTGCTTAGTACGACCCAACCGCAGCTGCCAGCAGATGACACAATTCCGGCAAATATAGACTAGATTGATTCTTTTATATATAGGAGATCCAAACATGGCAGGCACTGATCAGAACACATCTCCAGCATCCCTTACTATGGATGCCAGGAAGTTTCTGCGTGCGATAAATACATCAGCGCAGGCTAAGATCGTCTTCTACGAAGACGCTGTCAAGAAAATGGCTAAGCAGGCAGGTAGGGATTATCGCCTGACTGTGCTAGACGTTAATTCCCTTATCTTCGAAGATATTGAAGATAGTAGGTATTATCACGCAGATGTCGGCAAGAAGGGTCGGAAAGTCCAAATTTCCAATATCCGGCCAATTAAGATTGTCGACGAGCAGAAATCCGAGTCATTCGACACCCATTGTCTTTCTCTCGTAGAATGCCTGGCTGGCGATGACTTCAAGGGAGCCGAAAAATCTTTCCGCACCATTGAGGTGCAGAGGTTTAGGGGATCAGTGATCCCTGAGAGTGGGTGGATCACCGCCAAGGATGGATCGGCCCATCGTATCGTTGTCGAATCCGACAAGGATACATTCAATATTCCGGCTATCACGGAAGCATTCTGTGAGGCTGTTACAGACTTCGTAGAATTAGACGATAACGGCAAGCTAATCCGTGGGGAATTCCCAGAGACTGGCGAAAAGTTCGCTATCCCCATCGATGAGATGACACGTCGAAGGCTGGTTGCTGGCCATCTCAAATCTGTTGCTGAGGCCGCTTGGAGATCTGATACCTTCCGTAAATTGGTCGAAAATGTTGCTGGCCGGGTATCAGTGGGATCCAAAGATTCTATCAAAGAAGCCATCCAGTTGTCAGCCAAATTCCTGACCGAGCATCAGGAATTCTGCATGCTAAACACTGAAGAGATGGGCGCATTGGTCGACAACGCTCTTGCATCTGTTGGTCAATTCAACTCTATCTTGTCCGAAGATGTGGCCACATTAATGCAGAGGACCAACCTGCGCGTCAATGCTGCCGATATCTGCGAATCTTGGGGTAAGACTGCTCTTAAAGCAGAAAACGCAGAATTACTCCATAGCGCGAAAATGCTCGAATCATCTGAAACCTTCACAGAGGACTACGATCGCTTCTTGGGTCGCATCTTCAACGAGGGTCTCGATGTGCAGACAGCACGCGCCAAGGCCTACCTGACCACGCTTAAGGTCATCGGCAACATCCTTGCTAAGGTTGAAGGCAAGGAAGACCTATCGGCCCAGGTCGAGAATATGGTCGCCGAACTCGAAGAGCCACAACCAAGCACCGACATCATCATGGAAGCAGAACAGCTTCTGTGCAGCATTCCCGACACACTGGTTGACAGGATTGTCAATCTCGAGAACTACACTGAAATGACCGGTCTTGAGAGCGCTATGGTCGATGAAGGTCCTGAAGGCCCTGAGGGCGCGGCTGTTGGCCTGCCTCCTGGTCCAGGTGGCGGCGGCGGCGGCGGTGGCCTTGGCGGTGGCCTTGGCGGTGGCATGGAAGGTCTGGAAGGTCTCGGTGAAGGGGCTGGCGAAGGGGCTGGCGAAGGTGCGCCACCTGAAGAAGGAGAGGAAGAGGAGGAGACTGAAGAAGAGGAAGAAGTTGCTCTTCCGGAATCGAAGAAACGCGGTGCCGCCGTCATCGAGTCGATGACTGTTGCTCAGCTCCAAGAAGAGCTGGATCACTGGAAGACAGATGGCCATATTTATCTGGCCGAAGATGGATTTGATGATTGCAACAGGCAATTCTCGCGGTATATCAGGCGTTGCGAAGAGCTTGACGCAGCGACAATCAAAGAGGAATTCGGCAAGCTTCGCGATGTCATGATTGAGACTGGCGATGACGTCATTGATGACGAATTTGTTTCTGACGATCCCTACGCTGGGATGGATGTCGGAGATGGGGCCGAAATCAATGAGGAATACGGCGCGAAGATGGGTGGTCCGAAGGGCAAGGGTGTGGCAGCTAAAAGCGGCAGCGAGCCTGGAGCAGCCGGAAAGGGAGGCCCTGCCTCTGGTGACGCAAAGATGGGCAAGCCCAAAGGCAGCGGTGTCCCATCAAAGGGCGTCGGGCAAGCCAAATTCTCTGGCGGTGGTTCTGGCGTGAAGATGGATGGGCAGGGCGGAAGTGGTGTCCAGAAGAAGGGCCTCGGTGACGCTGGTTTGCCACATCAGAACGAAGATGACCCCGATGCAGGCAAGCCTAAAACGGGGTCTGCGCAGATGGATCGCCCAGAAGGAAGTAGTGTTGCCGAGAGCGCTGGGGCTCCTGAGAAAGTACAGCCTGGCACTGGTAAGCAATATAAGGGTGGTGGTTGGGTCGACAAATTGGATGAGAAACTCGCCGCTGAGCTGAAATCGGGTGATCAGGGCGACGATCTCTCCAAGACAAAGCACAAAGCTCAAAAGGGTGGTGTGGCTGAAGGTAAACTTCCCCCGGCGTTGGAGAAATTCAAGAAAAAGAAAAAGGGGGAAGAGGGAGAAGAAGAGACTAAAGAAGGCAGACCATCTGTTTTTGTCCATCGGAAGGAAGATTCTGATAAAGAGCAGAAGGAAAAGAGAAGGAGTGCTAGGACCAAGACAGAAAATGTGGCCACCATTCTTGCCCCGTTCATCGAAGGAAGAGAGTTTACCGCCAAAACAATAGCCGAAGCTATCTTGAAGCTCAAAGAAGCCGCGAAGTCTGACAACTCTCTAAGGGAGTCGCTTGCGCTCGTCGAGAATTATTACCAGTCTGGGCCTGGCATGGACAGGCTAAAGTGCAGTTTCTGCGACAAGCTTTCTCCTGGCGAACCCGAGGATCCTTGCCCGCATTGTGATGGTCAAGGCAGGCTGATGGAACTAGGCTCTTTGAGCCTAACACCTGAAGTCGGTGGTGTAGACCCGATGGTGCAGAGTGTTCTTGAGCGCATCTCTGATTCTACTGGCGTTGATTATACCGATCTCAACATGGAACTGAAAGCCGATCCTATCGAGTTTGTTGAGAAGTACGCCGACGAGATCGACATTGAAGAGAGAAGCGCGTTGGTAGCTCACGGCGAAGAGCCGGAAGATTACAGCGCCGCTGATGAGGTCGCTGGGATTGAGCACCAATTCGGTGAATCTCAATACAAGAAGCCATCTAAGGGTATCAAGCCGATTGGCTACAAGAAGTCATCGATCAACGAGAAGGAATCCAAGGGGAAGGGATCGAGTGAAGTGGCTAACGAGGATATTGCGGTGCTGCTCTCAACTGACGACAACATCGACGAGATCATAAATTCGGTTGTCACCGCAATGAGAGATGACGAAGGCGGTAGCGATCTTGATATCGCGACCATGGCCTCCGACACTCCCGGTGAAACGCCTGATATGGGCGATGTAGCCGGTGACATCGGTGGAGACATCGGTGGAGACATCGGTGGAGACATCGGTGGAGACATCGGTGGAGACATCGGTGGAGACATCGGTGGCGAGATCGGTGGAGAGATCGGTGGAGAGATCGGTGGAGAGATCGGTGGAGAAGAGGAAGCCGAAGAGGAAGCCGAAGAGGAAGAAACCGAGGGGGCCGAAGAAGAAACTGAGGAGTAAAAATGGCTGAGTGCAAACAATGCGAAGGCGGGTGCGTCAGCCGCTCGGTTGCAGCAAAGACCGGCAATATCGGTTGCCACACTTTTCTGCAAGACACAACACCTCTTAAGCTCATCAATGCTCCTATTACTGAGAGCCGAAAAGGGATTGGCGTGGTAATGAAGCTGGGCGGTCAGTTCCAATATGCTGACCGTCCAAACGCCAATGGCAGAATATATCCTCACGAGATTCTTGAGGGTGCTGTCAAGGAAATCCAAGACGACCTGAAGTCTCGTAGAGTGATGGGAGAATTCGACCATCCGCCCGACGCCAAGATTCATCTCGACAGAGTTTCACACCTTCTGACCAAATTGTGGATGGAAAGCGAGGTTGTGTACGGCGAGATGGAAATCCTAGAGAAGACCCCGATGGGTGCGATCGCTAAAGCCCTTATTGAGAGCAAGGTTCAGCTCGGCATTTCGTCTCGTGGCGTCGGAGACATGGAGACTACCATCCACGAAGGCAACGAATTCTACAAAGTGCTTCCTGGGTTTACTTTTGTAACATTCGACATCGTCGCTGAACCCAGTGTTCAGAATTCTTATCTTTCCATCAGGGAAAGCCGTGATAGACTCCTTAAGGCTCTAAAACATACTGCGCCAAAGAATATGAGAGCCATCGCCGAACAGAAGATCATCGATAACTTCGAGGCGCTTCTACTAGGGAAATATTATGTACAATAAAAAGTGCGAATCATGTGGAAACATTTGCCCAGCTCCAATGGCGGATGGCGATGACTACGAATATAAAGGACAGACATATGACCTAACAATATGTCCTGCTTGTGATAGGCAGTATAGTTGGAAGGCATATGATGAGGCAGCTGAAAAAAGAAGAATTGCCATGAATGGCAGGATGCATGAAGATATTAATGAGATCGCCGAAATGATCTCCGAGGAACCAATTTAATGCCCTCTAAAAGCAAAGCACAACAGAGATTGTTTGGTATGGTGGGAGCCGCCCAGAAGGGCGAACTTAAGAACCCGTCTGGGAAGGTAGCTGAACTCGCATCGCAAATGAAAGAAAAATCTGTTCGTGATTTCGCCAAGACAAAACATAAGGGCAAACCTGAGAAGGTTAAGTCGGAAGGCAGCGACATGGATATCAACACTATTGCCAGCATGGTATCGGATGATCCGAACATCGTTGAGCACTGTGGTACCTGCGAGGATGCTTGTGGGTCTGGTGGTGTTGCTGGCGGTGGTGGTGAAGCTATCACTGACGATATGCCAATGACCGAAGCTGGCAAAGAAGGTACCCACCGTTGCAAACTTTGTGGCGGCGACTGCGGTCCAGATAAGGCTTGCGATACAGAAGGTTGTCCAAACAACCGTGAAGACCATGAAAGCGTTATGGAGAGTAAGAATATGAAATCTTTCAAGATCATCAACGAAGCAGCGAAGGGGAGACTCTCCAGGCGCATGCACCGCATGCTTGAAGTCGCCTCGAACGGACGTGTTCTGACGGAGGAAGACTGGTCCAATCGGATTGGTTCCGAGAATATGGTTCTGGCCCAACAGATGGGCCTCCTTGGTGCTATCAAGGGCAAGGCTCTCAATGAGCAAGGTCCTCCCTTCGGCAATGAGGAAGAGGAAGTCGAAGGGATTGACGGAGATGAGGGAGCCGAAGAGGAAGTAGAAGAAGTCGAAGGTGAAGGCGACTTCAACGCAGAAGAGATGGAAGAGGAAGAAGAGGAAATGGAACCCATCTCGATGCATGAACTAGCCAAATTCCTTGAAGTCCTCAAGACCAACGCCGACGAAGAGGCTATGGCGATGATCGATAAAGCCATCGCCCACGAGGAAGAGATGGAAGGCGACATGGGTGAAGAGGGATTCGCCGATGATATCGCCGGTGAGATGGGCGAAGAAGGCGAAGAAGGCGAAGAAGGCGAAGAGGGTGAGATCGAAGACGATGAGATCGTCGGCGAGCAAGACATCCCCGGCCCCGGAAATAGCACCGACGAAGACGAACAGCCCCCGATGCCCGGTGACGAAGCGCCTCCAATGGAGGAAGACTGCAAGCCGTGCCAGGGATTCCTCGTCATCGAGAACGGCAAGATCTATGTCGAACATGAGGGCCAAGTTGTCGACGAGTCCTACGTCATCCTTGAGAAGAGCAAGGAAGGCGGCTGGCCGAAGCACCTCAAGAAAGGCCGCTTCACATCATACTGCAAGGATGCAGGATTCGATGGCCCGAGCGTCGAATGCGCCAAGAAGGCCATGGACAGTGATGACAAATCAGTCCGTGGCATGGCCTCATTCTACATGAACACCGTCAAGCCTGGTGGCAAGGATGCCTCGGCAGCCAAATAGGACCCAGAAGGTTTTGTCTTTTTAAATTCTAGAAAAATAAAGTCTTCAGTCAAAACTAGAATAGATTATAGGAGAATCCAAAATGGATAAGATCAAGGAGCTGTTAGGACAAATTGGCGCATCTAAAGAGCTTGCCGACCAGCTATGCGAGCATCTTGAGCGCTACTCCAACGCTCTCAAGGAGAAGTACGAAGGAGAGCTTCAAGAAAAGATCGGCAAGATCAAGCAGGTCTGCATCGAAGAGGTGCAGAGAGAGAAAGTAAACCTTGCGCGTAAAGTGGGCGTATTTCTGGAGAGTAAGGCCACGTCAATCGAGCAAGCGATGACTCGCCAAAGGGTAGTGGAAGAATCCGAAGCATCCTCCCTCCTCAAGAAGACCAAGGCTCTTCTTGAAGGAATCAATCTAGAAGGAGAGGTGTCTAGTCGGGAACTTCTTGCCCTACAGAAGAAGGCAGAGCGGCTTGAGAAGGCGATTGGTACACTCAAGGAAGAGCGGAATCGGGCGATCGGTAAGGCCAACAAGGCCAACGAAGTGGCCGTGAAGATGCTGAAGCGTAATCAGATCTTCGAGGCCAAGCTCAAGGAAGCTGGCCTTCTCACTGAGGAGAAGGGTGGCGCTGCCAAGTGCGAATGTGGTGCTCCGGTAGCTGAAGGCATGGACACATGCGAGAAGTGCGGGAAGACCACCGTAACTGGCAAGGAAAAGAAGGCTGCTGCAAAGGTGGCCAAAGAAAGCAGGAAGGCAAAGAAGGCTTTGACAGAGGGCAAGAGAAGGCTCGATGCCAGCCGGAAACCTTCTAGAAAGCCCAGGTCTACGCGCAGGACGCTTATAGAGTCCGAAGTTCCGGGCACATATTCACCTAGCGGATCGCCCGATATTACCAAGATCGCTAGCGAAATGCCGGAATAAAACCCGGCATCAAAAATGGAGGATACGATGCATTTAGTCAATAAAAACTCCGGCAGGGGCGGCTCGGTTATTTCCGAGGAGAGGGAAAAGATGCTCCTGACCGAATCCAAGAAGAACAAGATGGTGGCCCGGTGGGCACCGGTTCTCAAGAAGTGCAGAGAGATCGGCCCGAAGAAGTACGGGATGATGGCCTCTCTCATGGAGAACCAGCTCCAGCAGTGGGATCCGAAGAATCGGAACCTACTCCTAGAAGACGCCACCACAACGGGCGACGTCGCCGACTTCACCCGTTTCGCACTCCCTCTCATCCGCAAGTCCTACCCCAGGCTCATTGCTGACAACCTCGTTGGTGTTCAGCCCATGAGCCAGCCTGCCAGCCTGATCTTCTACATCAGGTACCGCTACGCCATTTCCAAGGGCCAGACGGTTGCCGGTACGCAGATCATGCGTCAGAACACCAGCCAGCAGTTCGCTCGTCAGAACGGCTGGGCACTCGATCCTTACTACACCTCCCAGGTGGTCAAGGACGAGGATCTCACGATCGCCGCTGGCGGTGGTGCGGTCAACGGCACCCTCATCCACAAGCCCATCCTGGCCGGTACGGTCGTGGTCAACGTCTACACGGCGGCGGCCCTCACAGAAGACTGTGAGTTCCCGACACCCATTCTCCAGGTTGGATTCGATGCTGACGGTCTCCCCGACACCATCCTCGTCGGTGACGCCTCGGACATCGAGGTCGACACCAGCACCTCCGGTGCAACCAGGTTCGATCACAGCGACGGCACCGTGACCATCACTCTGTCGAGTGGTACTCTCCCCGCCGGGGCGACCGCGAGGGCCGACTACGAGTACGACCTGGAAAACAACCCGTTCCAGCCCGAGGTCACGATGTCGATCGACAGCGATTCCGTCGCTGCCATCACTCGTAAGCTCAAGACCTCCTGGAGCCTCGAAGCCGCACAGGACCTCAAGTCTGTGCACAACATCGATGCCGAGTCCACTCTCACCGACCTGATGGCCGACGAGATGGTCGCGGAAATCGATCGTGAAATCATCAACGACCTGATCATCGCCTCGGCGATTCGGGCCACGCACAACTTCGCCACGGGGGCCGGTGCGTCGGTGA
>Ga0180434_10000526_pt1 | contig 56252 bp, 47 predicted proteins | sample SS_ome_7_FD_132453 | JGI IMG/M metagenome (GOLD analysis project Ga0180434, IMG submission 132453) | Hypersaline lake sediment archaeal communities from the Salton Sea, California, USA - SS_1_D_2 metaG | ecosystem: Environmental > Aquatic > Non-marine Saline and Alkaline > Hypersaline >...
ACCGGCTTCCGCGTGCAGTACAACGATGTGCGCGGACCGACCAAGGGAGGATTGCGGTTCCATCCCGACGAGACGATCGACACCGTCAAGGCGCTGGCCGCCTGGATGACGTGGAAGACGGCGATCGTTGACATCCCGTATGGCGGCGGGAAGGGCGGCGTCATCTGTAATCCGAAGGAGCTGTCGATCGGCGAGGTCGAGCGGGTCGCCCGCGGATACGTCCGCGCGATCGGGCGGTTCATCGGCCCCGAGAAGGACATCCCGGCGCCCGACGTCTACACCACGCCGCAGATCATGGGCTGGATGATGGACGAGTACTCGACGATCGTCGGGCACAACGCGCCGGGCGTGATCACCGGAAAACCAATCCCGCTCGGCGGTTCGCTCGGGCGCGGAGACGCGACCGCGCGAGGGACCGTCTACTGCGTGATCGAGGCCGCCAAGGAGCTTGGCATCGATCTGACCGGCGCGACGGTCGCCATCCAGGGATACGGGAACGCCGGCTACTACTGCGGCACGCTGATGCAGGAGCTGGCCGGGAGCAAGATCGTCGCCGTCACCGACTCGCGCGGCGGCGTCTACATCTCGGACGGGCTCGATCCAGAGGCCGCCTTCCAGCACAAGCGGAGCACGGGATCGGTCGCGGGCCTGGCCGGCGGTCGAGAGATCACCAACGAGGAGATTCTGGCCCTCGATGTCGACGTCTTGATCCCTGCGGCGATCGAGAACGTGATCACCGAGGCAAACGCAGCGAACGTCAAAGCCAGGATCATCGCCGAGGCCGCCAACGGTCCGACGACGCCGGAAGCAGACGCGATCCTCTACGCCAACGGGAAGTACGTCATCCCGGACTTCCTCTGCAACGCGGGCGGGGTCACGGTCTCCTACTTCGAGTGGGTCCAGAACGTCGCCGGCTTCTACTGGACGATCGAAGAGGTCCACGACCGGCTCAAGGCGAAGATGGTCGAGGCGTTCCACGCGGTCCACGACATGGCCAAGGAGAACGCCGTCGACAACCGCATCGGTGCGTACATGGTTTCGGTGCAGCGCGTCGCCGAGGCGATGCAGCTGCGCGGCTGGGTCTAGCCGGCCGACGCAAGATGAACGGCCGAGGGGGCTCCCCGCCGAGGGGAGCTCCCCGGCTTCTCGTCACAGAGCGGGTAGGATACTCAGGGAAGTGATTCGACGTGACGACACGTGAACAGAGAGAGGCCACGAAGGCATCCTTCCTGGCCGACGTCTTCCCCACCCTCACCTCCGAGGAGATCGACGAGCTCAGTCGGATCTCCATCCACGTCGACTACAAGGAGGGGGAGCTGATCGCCCAGGAGAGCTCGTATGCGTCGGGCGTCTACATCGTCCGGAGCGGGCTCCTGAGCATCGGGAAGTACGCGAGCAAGGGATGGGAGAAGCGGTATCTCCGGTTCCTGGCTGTCGGCGAGATGTTCGGGGTCGAAGCGGTCTTCCTCGGGCGCGATCCGATCAACGTGCAGTTCGCCAAGGCCGTCGTCGAGTCGTCGGTGGTCTTCTTCGAGCGGTCGAACATCGTCGCGTACAGCAAGGAGCATCCGCGGCTGTTCGCCGACCTCTGCCGCTGGCTCGTGCGCGAAGTGATCATGCTCGAGTTCAAGCTCACGCGGGAGGCGGTCGAATCGATCGATCGGAACCTCGCGATGCTGCTGATCGCGCTCGCCGGGAAATACGGGGAGGACAGAGACGGCACGGTGGCGGTCACCCTTCCGATTCGACGGCGGATGCTCGCCCAGATGCTCGGCGTCTCCGAAGAGACGTTGATGCGGGTGTTGAGACGATTCCGCGAGCTCGGCCTGATCTCCGCCGACTACGGCCAGATCGGCGTGACGGACCTCGAGGGACTCAAGGAGCGCGCTCGCGTCGACGACTTCTACCTGACCATCATCCAGGAAACCCTATAGCCGACGGCTCTCCTCCAGCCACGCCGAAAGCGCCTGCGGCGACAGACGAATCCCTTCGCGTTCGGACGCGCCTTCCAGGGTGGGCAACGTGTCCCAGGCCCGCCGGAATTGCGACGCAGACAGGCCGGCCAGCTCGCTGATCAGCCGACGGTTGATCGGGGGCGGGAGCACGGCATCCCCACGCGCCGACGTCCTGCCGTGCGTCACGGTCAAGTCGAGAAGCAACGCGCAGAGCCGCTCGTCGGGCGGCACACTGCCGCGACGAACGGATGCCGCAAGCGCGAACAGACGCCGGCTGATCGACTCGAGGACGAATCGGCGAAGCGGATCGTCGATCTCGAGAGCGGAGAGAAAGCGGTCGCGCTCGAGGAACGACAGCTCGGTATCGACCAGGGCGCGACAGCTCGTCCGGTGAAGCTCGTTGTCGCCGGGGACGAGGATCTCCAGACCGATCAGCTCGCCGGGGCCGAGGATCGCATACGGCTTGGCGGTGGCGCCTCGCGGATCGAGGTTCGATTCCGAGACCAGTCCCGACTCGATTATGTACACCCCGGCCGCGTAGCTTCCTTCGTGACAGACGAGCTCGTTTCGAGCGTAGCGGACCCTGAACGGATCGTGGGCGGCGAATCGTCCGCCGCTCCGACGTGGCTCGACCTTCGTGCAACGCTGTTGTCGAGGCATGCCTTGACCGTAGTCCTCCTACGGACGCGCGGCAAGGAAGCAAGACGCGGATTGATCCTGCGCTCCGGAGAGGTTCCTCCGTCATGCGCAGACCGGAAACTCCGTCATCTGACAGAGTTCGTGGAATCGGAGAGAGGTCTCGCGGTGTTGTCCGGCAGACCTCGAACTGCCGAGCAGAAGACGCCGGCCGTCCGCCTCCAGGGAGCAACTCCGCCAATTCGTACAGGTCGGCGTGCAAGAAACAAGCCGCGGTTCCGTCGCATTCCCTCACCCCGCGAGAGGGGAGGGGATAGCCTTCACGCCGGAGGTGACCGCGCTTGTCGATTGAGAACGCAACACGGGCTGCGGCCCTGGGAAGCGCAGACGTACGGATCAATCCGTACGAGATGATGTTGCAGCAATTGGATCTGGTGCGGGAACACACGGAGATCTCCGACGGGATCTGGAAGATTCTCCGGCGCCCGGAGCGGGCCCTCGAGGTCAGCGTCCCTGTGGTCGGAGACGACGGAAGGACCGAAGTCTTCACGGGGTACCGCGTCCAGTACAGCAGCGTCCGCGGGCCGTGCAAGGGAGGCATCCGGTTTCACCCCGGCGTCACCCTTGACGAGGTCAAGGCGCTCGCCGGCTGGATGACCTGGAAGTGCGCCGTCGTCAACGTCCCGTACGGCGGAGGGAAGGGCGGCGTTGAGTGCGATCCGTCTCGACTGACGCGGGGCGAGATCGAGCGCCTCACGAGACGCTACACGATGATGATCTACCCGTTGATCGGGACCCGCCGAGACATCCCCGCGCCGGACGTCAACACGAGTGCGGACGTGATGAACTGGATCGTCGACACCGCGGGCGTCCTGAGCGGGGAAGCGGTCCCGGGGATCGTCACCGGCAAGGCCCTCGAACTCGGCGGAGCCGCCGGGCGTCGCGAGGCGACCGGGCGCGGGGTTATGTTCGTGACGCTCGGTGTGCTCGAGCGGCTCGGCATCGACGTCTCCCAGGTGCGCGTCGCCGTTCAGGGGTTCGGCAACGTCGGATCCGTCGCGGCGCGGCTTCTCCAGGAAGCGGGTGCGACGGTCGTCGGGATCAGCGACGTCTCCGGCGCGTACCACTGCCCGGAAGGATTCGACGTCGCCGACGCCTTGCGCTACGTCGAACAATCACCGGGACGCCTCCTGGCCGGCTACGACGCGCGCGGCGTGGAAGAGATCACCAACGAGGAGCTTCTCGGTCTGGACGTGGACGTCCTGATCCCGGCCGCCCTCGAGGCGCAGGTCACGGCGGCCAACGCCGGGAACGTGCGCGCCAACATCGTGGTCGAGGGGGCGAACGGTCCCACCACGCCCGAGGCGGACTTGATCCTCGCCGAGCGTGGCGTGGTCGTCGTCCCCGACATCCTCGCCAACGCCGGAGGCGTCGTCTGCTCCTATTTCGAGTGGGTGCAGAACATCCAGTGCTTCCCGTGGGAAGAGCAGGAGACGAACCAACGCCTCGGGCGGATCCTTCAGCGTGCGCTAGACGAGGTCTGGGAGGTGTCGTCGGCGCGGAAGGTCTCGCTGCGACTGTCAGCGTTCCTCCTCGGGGTCGAACGCGTGGCCACGGCGATTCAGCTCAGGGGGATCTTCCCGTAGCGGTCATCCAATCATGAGGGAGACACCCAGCTCTTTCGTCCCCGTCGAGGCTTCCGCTCGACAGCTGTTCGATCGAGCGATCGACCACTGTCGACATCGAACCGGGACGACTCGCGAGGCCACACTGGAGCGCCTGCGCGTCGGCGATGTTGAACAACACGCCACACTGCGCTACGCGTTGGCGAAGGAGCTGGGGCGGTACCTGGGAGGACTCGGCGTTTCGTTTCTCGCGATCTACGTCTACGGGAGCGCGATGACCGAGTCCTCCTCTCCCTGCTCGGACATCGACGTGATCGTCGTCGTCGATCGGCATCGTGACGAGGTCGATCGGCTTCTGCGCGGACTTGACCTGGCGTTGGTCGCGTACTTCCGCGAGCTCTCTCCGCGTTCGTCGGCGATGTCGTCGCTCCTCGATGTTCACGTCGTCGAGCAGGATCCATCCGACGGTGCGCCCCCGGGCGGCCCGTTCACGCGACCGATCTGCCTCTGGCGTCTGTCCGACGCGCTTTCCAGAGAGGGTTCGAGACCCGTCTCCTCCGCTTCGATCGGCGCGCCCTAGTCGGCGTGGATGAAGAACTGCTTCATCCGCGACGGGCGGTAGACGTCGAATTGGACCAGACTGAGCACGTCGAGGTGGGTCTGGCTTCCTGGGTTGACGCAGACGGTCGTTCCGATCGTCGTCTTGTAGTCGCCGAGAACGACCGACTCGTGGCAGTGGCCGGAGAGGACGAGGTACGGCTGCGTCCGTTCGATGAAGCGACGGATCTCGATGCTGCCGACGTGATCGGGCAGGGACAGGAACTCGTAGCGGCCGGCCGGCGGGACCCAGTCGAGCGGCGTGTTGTACGGCGGAGAGTGGAAGAGGTGGATCGTCCGCTCGGGGGCGTAGTCGACCGGTTCCTCCGACGGGGAATCGAGGAACTTCCTGAAGTCGGCGAGGTCGTCGGCGATCGTCGTCGAGGGTTCGCCATCCCCCGCCGTCCGGAGGCCCGACGTCGACAGATCGGCGCACGGATCGATGTCGGGCGGGCGGAGTTCGAGGCGGTTCTCGAACTTCACCCAGTCCATCAGAAGGCCCGCACCGGGCGGCACGAACGGGTAGCCCGCCACGTGAAGGAGCGGGATCTCGTCGGGGAACATGCTGTGCATCTGGTGTGACTCGCGCAGCGGAACGACCCGTCCGTTGACCAGGTGGAAGTTCGCACAGTCGCGGTCGAACTGAAGGAGAAGCTCCTCGTTCGCCGCGCAGTCGTCGTTTCCCAGGATCGCGTAGACGTGTGTGTGGCGATGGCCGTGGAAGAAGCTCTCCATCAGGGGGATCAGCTCCCTGCGATAGAAGTCGCGCTGTCGAGTGATGATCTCCGCGGCGCCCGCCGGATCGATCGATCGCAGCCCCCCGGGAGGGCCCAGATCCCCGGCGATGAAGACCGACGAGATCCGCCACGTCTCCGCAATTCGGAGCAGGAGCTCGTAGAGCCTCAGGTTCCCGTGGAGATCGCTGACCGCGACGGCGTGCATGGCGCAAGGGTATCGCCGTCCGGCGGTCCGTCAAGACAGCCGAGGGCCGACGCGGGCGTCAGGTTCGGGGCGTCGTCGTCGACGAGGGTCGGGGGCCGAACAGGGCGGTCCCGACGCGGATCATCGTCGAGCCCTCCTCGATCGCGACGGTGTACGAGTCGCTCATTCCCATCGACAAGGTCATCATCTCCACGTTCGGGAGGGCAAGTCCTCGGATCTCGTCGGACAGAGCCTTCGTCCGCCGGAACGCGGGCCGGAGGTCCTCCGGATCGGTCGAGAACGGTCCCATCGTCATCAGCCCCTCGATCCGGAGTCCCGGGAGCGTCGACGCTTCACGGACCAGGTCGACGGCGTCCGCCGGGCAGACGCCCGACTTCTGCGTCTCTGAGGCGCTGTTGACCTCGATCAGGATCGGGGTCACGCGGTCGATCGCGCGCGACGCCCGATCGATTGCCTCGGCCAGCCGGAGCGAGTCGACTGTCTGGATGAGGTCGAACAGGCGGACGGCCGTCTTCGCCTTGTTGCGCTGCAGGTGGCCAATCATGTGCCACTGCGCGCTCGCGTGCCCGAGAACGTCGATTGCGGCCTGCGCTTCCTGAACGTAGTTCTGCCCGACGATGCGGACGCCGGCGTCGATCGCGGCGCGGATCTCGTCCGGGGTTCGCGTCTTGCCGGCGGCGACGAGTTCGACGCCCGGCGGAAGGCCGGCCAGGGTTGCGCGGACGCGGTCTTCGATCGTGCGGTTCATGGTCTCTGCGCCTCCTCGGGCGCGGCCGACAGGTTCTCCCAGCGAGCGTAGAGCGCGTCGAGCGCCCCTCGCGTCGTCTTGTAGTCGGCGTTCAGCCGTGCGATCTCGGCGGCGTCCCCCCGCTCGCTCGCGGCGACGAGGGCCGATTCGAAGGATGCGATCGCAGCTTCTGTGGCGTCGATCTCTGCTTCGGTGCGCGTGATCTCCTCGGACGTCCCGGCGACGGTCGGCGCGGATGGACGGACGGTGTGCGCTCTCGCCTCCTTCGTGGTGCGTGGGCCGGTCTTCGCGCGCGCAACGTCTGCGCTCGCCGCCGCCCGGCGGCGGTGCTCGGCGTAGCCGTGTCCGTGGACGTGCAGGACGTCGCCCTCGACGGCCCAGACCTGCGTCGTCACCGCCTCGAGGAGGGCGCGGTCGTGCGAGACGAGGAGGATCGTGCCATCGTAGGCGACGAGGGCGCGTTCGAGGATCTCCTGGCTCGCCAGGTCGAGGTGGTTGGTCGGTTCGTCGAACAGGAGGACGTTTCCCTCGACGAGGGAGAGGAGGGCGAGGGCGACGCGGCTTCGTTCACCGCCGGACAAGGACTTCATCTTCTTGTCAACCTCATCGCCGGAGAAGAGGAACCGGCCGAGGAGGCCGCGCGCCTCGCTGATCGTGAACGCCGACCGGGCCAGGATCGCGTCGAGAACGGTCTCGGTCCCGTGGAGACCCTCCTGCGTCTGGCTGTAGGTTGCGAACTGCACGTTGTGGCCGACGAGAACCTCGCCGGCGAGGGGCGGCCGCTCCCCGGCGATCGCCTTGAGGAGCGTCGTCTTCCCGCAGCCGTTCGGCCCGACGATCGCCACCTTCTCGCCTCGGGCGAGGGCGAGGTCGGGGACGGCGAACAGGGGCGCGTCGAAGCCGATCGCGAGGTCACGCAGGCCGAGGGCGCGCTTCCCGCTCGGCCGGCCACTTCGGATGCGAAGCGCGATCCGCTTGGCGTCGCGCGGCGGCTCGACGCGCTCCTGCTCGATCCGTTCGAGCTTGCGCTCGCGATCCTTCGCCTGCTTCACCTTCTGGCCCGCCTTGTTCCGGCGGACGAAGTCCCGGTAGCGCTCGATCGTCTCCTCCTGCTTCTCGAACGCGGCGAGCTGGCGGGCGCGCTCCGCTTCCCGGAGGTCGCGCGAGTGGGCGTAGCCGACGCGATAGACGCTGACTCGCTCGAGGGCGATGGCCCACGTGCGGTTGGTTACCCGGTCGAGGAGATGCCGGTCGTGGGAGACGAGGACGAGCGCGCCGGGGAAGCTCGACAGCTCCTCCTCGAGCCAGTCGAGGGCGGCGAAGTCGAGGTGATTGGTCGGCTCGTCGAGGAGGAGGACGTCGGGCGCCTCGAGGAGTGTCCGCGCCAGCGCGGCGCGCGCCTCCTCGCCCCCGGACAGGACGCGGGCGGGCTTGTCGTGCTCGTCCTCGGCGAACCCGACGCCGACGAGGGCGGAGCGGATCGAGGCCTCGATCCGGTAGCCCCCCTCGCGCTCGAATCGGTGGAGGAGATCGTCGTACTCGTGGAGGTCGTCCGGTTCGCCTTCCGCCATCGCCTGTTCGAGCGCGCGCAGTCTTCGCTCGACGGCGCGCAGGGGCGCAAACGGCGCCTCCATCGCCTCCCACAGCGTCCCGTCGGCGTCGAGGCGCGCGTGCTGAGGAAGGAACGCGATCCGGACCTCGCCGATCCGGCGGACGGCGCCGGCCGACGGCGCGTCCGCGCCGGCGAGAAGATGGAGGAGCGTCGATTTGCCGACCCCGTTGTCGCCGACCAACGCGATCCGATCTCCGCGCGCGACCTGCGCGGAGAACGGCTCGAACAGGACGTCGGTCCCGAACGCTTTGGTCATTCGGTCCACCTGGAGGAGGGTCATCAGCGATGATGGTACGAGAACGACCCGTTCGTTCAACGCGCGATCTGCTCTGATCTTCCGCCCTTCACATGGGCTGTGCTAGCATGCGGGCGATGAGCGAGACGAGCGAAGCGATGTTGTACGAACGACGGGAGGACGGCCGGGCCCGGTGCGCGGTCTGCTCGCATCGGTGCACGATCGATCCCGGCGCGCGCGGGATCTGCGCCGTGCGCGAGAACGTCGACGGGCGCCTTGTCAGCCTCGTCTACGGCCGCCTCGTCGCCCGCGACGTCGACCCGATCGAGAAGAAACCGCTCTACCACTTCTATCCTGGGACACGCGCGTACTCGATCGCCACCGTCGGGTGCAACTTCGTCTGCAAGAACTGCCAGAACGCGTACATCTCGCAGTATCCGCGCGAACACGCCGGACGGATCGTCGGCGATCCCGCTTCGCCGGACGAGATCGTCGCTGACGCCGTCTCCGCCGGCTGTCACACGATCGCCTACACCTACACCGAGCCGACCGTGGCGGTCGAGTTCGTCCTCGACTGCATGCGCCCGGCGCGGGAGGCGGGCCTGGCCAATGTCTGGGTCTCCAACGGCTACTTCACCGCGGAGACCGCCGAGGCGATCGTCCCATACCTCGACGGGGTCAACATCGACCTGAAGGGGATCACCAACGAGGTCTACCGCGAGATCTCCGGCGGCAACGTTCGCCCTGTGCTCGACACGATCGAGCGGCTCTTCCTCGCTGGCGTTTGGGTCGAGGTGACGACGCTCGTCATTCCCGGGTTCAACGATTCGCCCGACGAGCTCCGCTGGACGGCGGAGGCGATTCGTGGCGTCTCGCCGGAGATCCCGTGGCATCTGAGTCGCTTCTTCCCGGCGTACCGACTCGTCGACCGCCCACCGACGCCGATCGAGACCCTCGAGGAGGCGCGACAGATCGCCGGCGAGGTCGGACTGCAACACGTCTACCTGGGAAACGTCCCCGGCGAGGGGGAGGAGACGCGCTGTGCGGCGTGCGACGCCCGTCTGATCCGTCGGGCGGGGTATCTCGTCTGCGAGAGCCGCGTCCGCGACGGCGCGTGTCCCGACTGCGGCGCGCCGCTTCCGGGACGGTTTCTCCCCGCCTGAACCATCCGGTGGATCTAGGGCGACGAGACGGTCACGCGGCGGGCGTCCCCCTCGAGGAACTCGATCGTGACCAGGATGTCGCTCGTCTCGACGAGTCCGTCGATTCGCTCCGGCCACTCGACGACGGTCGCCCCCTCCTCCGGGGGAAGGTGTGCGTCGAGGCCGACCTCGGCGAGTTCGGCGAGCGACGAGGTGCGGTAGGCGTCGATGTGGTGGAGGGGGATCCGCCCGGCGTACTCGCGCGCGAGGAGGTAGCTCGGCGAGACGACGAGGTCGGTGATCAGCAGGCCCTTGGCGATTCCCTTGGTCAGCGTCGTCTTCCCCGAGCCGAGCGGCCCGACGATCGAGACGAGGGATCCGTTGGCGAGCAGGGCGGCGATCTCGACGCCGATCTCCTCCATTTCGCCTGGATCGTGGGCGATGATCGATCGGTTCATCCCGCGCGCACGTGGACGTCGAGATCGCGCAGCCGCGTCTCGATTCGGCCGATCGTCTCGGCGACCTGCTCGTCGGTGAGCGTGTCGTCGGCGGCGCGGAACGTGAGCTCGTAGGTCAGACTCTTGCGCCCTTCGGCGACCTGCTCGCCGTGGTAGAGGTCGTAGAGGAGGATCGTTTCGACCGTCGGCTCGCTCTGCAGCGTCCGGCGGACGTCGCATTCGGGGAGGCCGGCCGGCGCGGTGAGCGACAGGTCCCGCTTCGACGCGGGGTGTCGAGGAAGCGGCGCGAAGAAGACGGGCGCGTCGAGGTTCGCGAGGAGCGCGTCGACGGCGAACTCGAACAGCAGAACGGTCGTCGGTGCGGACAGTCGCTCGACCAGAGGAGGAGCGAGCTCGCCGAGAAGCCCGATCGATTCCCCATCGCGGACGAAGCGAGCGCTTCGCCCGGGGTGAAGGAACGCGGGCGTGCGATCCTGCTCGATCTCCACGCCATCGAGACGGAGAGCGGAGAGCAGGGCCTCGAGGACGCCCTTCGCCGCTGAGAGGTCGATCATCTCCTTGCCGCGGAGCGAGCGCCCGGTTCGGCCGAACAACGCACCGGCGAGGAACTCCCGCTCACCCTCGGATCGAGAGAAGGTGCGTCCGAGCTCGAAGATCATTCCCCCGTCAACGCCGACGCTCAGGTTCGTCTCCACCACGCCGACGATCCCGGGGAACAGGCTGAGTCTCATCGCCTCCTGGCTTGCGGCCATCGGGTTTCGCACCCGGACCCGGTCGTCCGCTGGGAGGCCGAGCGCCTCGCGCCACGCCGGCCGATCGAACCCGTCGGTCAAGACCTCGTACATCCCTTCGGCGACGAGGACGTCGCGGATCCGGTCCTTCCCCCGTTCGACCCGATCCTTCCGGCCGACGTGCAAGGTCATCGCCGGCGGGGTGGACGGGAACCGGTCGTACCCGTAGACCCGGCCCACCTCCTCGACGAGGTCGACCTCCCGCTCGAGGTCGGGGCGGTGCGGCGGGATCGCGGCGGCGACTTCCCCATCGGTCTCGTGTGCGTCGATCTCGAGTCGACCGAGGAGGTCGACGATCCGGTCGATCGGGACCTCGACGCCGAGGAGGTCGCGGACCCGGCGCGGGCGAAGGCGGATCGTTCGACGGGCTTTCGGGGTCGGATAGGCGTCGGCGAGGCCGGCGAGGACGTCGCATCCGGTCATCGTCTGGATCCAGAACGCGGCGCGGTCGGCGGCGAGGTCGACGCCGGCCGGGTCGAGCCCACGTTCGAATCGCTGGGAGGCCTCGGTACGGAGGCCGACTGCGCGTGACGACTGGCGAACGGTGTGGCTGCGGAACGTCGCGATCTCCAGCAGGACCCGACTCGTCGTCTGTCGGATCTCGCCGCGCTCGCCGCCCATCACCCCGGCGAGGGCGATCGCGCCCCGCTCGTCGGTGATCAACAGCGTTTCGTTCGATAGCGCACGATCGACGTCGTCGAGCGTTCGGAACGTCTCGTCCGTTCGGCCGCGTCGGATCGTGATCGTCTCGCCGATGTCGTCGGCGTCGAACGGGTGCAGGGGTTGACCGAGTTCGAGCATCGCGTAGTTCGTCGCGTCGACGACGTTCGACAGCGAGCGCATGCCGGCCTTGATCAGCCGGTGCTGCACGCGGAGCGGGGCCGGGCCGATCCGGACGTTCTCGAAGACCCGCGCGGTGTAGCGCGGCGTGTCCGCCGGGTCCTCGATCTCGATGCGGACGCGGTCGGACGCGTTCTCGTTCGACTCACGAAGGGTCGTCTCGAGCGGACGAAGGGGGAGGCCGAGGACGGCGGCCGCCTCGCGCGCGACGCCGTAGACGCTGGCGCAGTCGGGACGGTTCGACGCGACCTTGAAGTCGAAGATCGCGTCGTCGTACTCGAGAAGCTCGGCGAGATCCTGGCCGACCGCGAGACCGAGATCGGCATCGAAGATCCAGATCCCCTCGGAGCGATCCTCGAGTTCGAGTTCCTCCTTGGAGCAGATCATCCCGTCGGAGACGACGCCGCGGACCTTCCGCTTTCCGATCCGTCCTCCGCCCGGAAGGAGAGCGCCATCAAGAGCGACCGGAACGAGCGCCCCCTCGACGACGTTCGGCGCGCCGCAGACGAGCTCGACCGTCCGCTCTCCGACGTCGACCGAGCAACACGTCAGCTTGTCCGCGTCCGGGTGCGGGCGGACCGCGGTCACCCGACCGACGACGATCCCGGCGATCGTTCCCGTTCGGTCGATCCCCTCGACCTCGATCCCGGCAAGGGTCAGTCGCTCGGCGAGGTGTTCGACGGCCTCCTCGGTGACCTCGAGGTCGACGTAGTCAGCGATCCATCGGTAGGGAACCTTCATCGAGTCACTCCTTCGGCCCGCATCAGAGCGAGATCTCGGCGTAGAGGACGGTGAGCCCGGCTCCGATCACCGGAGTCGCGATGCCGATCCGCACCTCGAACGGGAGAAGCCCTCCGAGTGTCGAGAGCCCGAGGATCTGTTCGACGCCAGCCTCCACGTGAGGATCCGTTGTACCGAAATCCTGGAGGGTTGTCCAACCGAGACCCCCAGCGACGAACAGGCGTGTTCGATTCCGATCGACCATCGCCAGATTCGCCAGGTTGTATGGGTCGGACTCGGTCGCGAAGTCGAGCGCGATCGCACCGGTCAGCTTGTTCGGCGCCGGGCTGAGCCGATCGGTCCGCAGCTCGCCGAACGAGAACCGGAGTGCCGTCGGCACGTCGCCGACGCTCGCTCCCCACGTGCCAACCCCTTGCAGGTAGAGTTGCGGGAGGACGCGGATCTCGTCGAACGCGGACAGGGCGAGGCGTGTGGCGCCGCCCGCCGTGACGTCGACGGCGACGGAACTCGCGCTCGAGCGGCCGATCGACGGGAGGTCAACGGCCGAGAGTCCGATCGCCCAGATCGGATCGTCCCCCGAGACGAGGTGCCGGACGCGCGCGGTCAGGGCGACGTCCTGTTCCCAGTACGTGGCGGGCGAACCGATCTCGGGCTGGTGATAGGTCGTGTAGGTGTAGGCAAGGGATCCGGTCATCCGGCCGTCCTCGAGCGAGACCGACCCTTCGTACTGGTGATGGCGTCCCTCGGTGATCGCCATCGACGCCGAGCTCTCGCCGACAGTGACACGGAAGCGGTCGAGCCATCCGAACGTGAAGCCGGGCGATGTCGGATTCGGGGAGAGGATGTACGCGTCGAGCGGAAGCGCGGACCGGTTGATCGCGGTGACGATCCGCACCGGGTCGTGGTTGTTGAGTCGGTGGCGATCGGGCAGGCGGTGCTCCGGGTCGATCGTCACCCGGCGGACCGGGGAGGGGGTTCGGAAGACGAGCTGCCCCTCGGTCTCGATACCGTCCCACGTTTGCCGATCGGTCGCGCCGGACGTGAGCGTCGCCTCGACGGCGACCGGCTGCGGTGTGCCGCCGTCCCGCGTCACCGTGACCGTCGTCTCGTAGCCGGTCTCCGTCCGTCGCTCGGACGCGATGTGCACCGCGTAGTCGACCGACGTGTCGCCGAACAGCCACGCGGAGAAGAGCGCATCGAGCGAGAGCTCCGACTCCGCTTCGAGGAGCGCTGCGAGATCCCTCGTTGTCAGGCGCCCTCCCCGCGTCGTCTCGAACGCGGTCCGAAGGGCCCGGTCGAACGTCTCCTCCCCGACGCCGGCGGCGATCGCCCGCGCGACGAGGTATCCCTTGTCGTACAGGCGGACGGCGTTGGCGTTGGCGAACTTGACGTCCCGGGTCGGCTTGACGAGGGCCTCGTCGAACCCGGACCAGAGCGCGAACAGATACGGAAGCTCAATCTGGTGTTCGCGGAGGTTATAGAAGCCGAACTGGCGATCGACCAGCTCTTCGAGGAGTCCGTCGCTCGTGATCTCGAACAGGTTCCCGTCGGTCGCGCCGTGGCGCGACTCGAAGTAGCTGACCGCCGCGTACTGGGCGAGCCCCTCGGAGAGCCACGCGTCTTCGTCGAGGTCGACGCCCGTGCCGAGGCCGAACCACTGGTGTGCGATCTCGTGCGCGAGAACGAACTCGGTGAACCGGTTGGCGATCCCGGCGAGCGGTATGTCGCGGTGGGTGAAGAAGAGCTGCGAGAGCCAGAGGATCCCGTCGGCGGCGAACGCAGATCCCGTTGGGCTCGGATTCTCGACGAGGGTCAGCCGTGCGCGCGGGTAGGCGCCGAAGCGGGCCTCGTAGTGGGCGAGGATGTCTCGTGCGTAGGTTGCGAACAGGCGCGCCTCCTCCTCGTGGCCAGCGCGGTAGGCGACTTCGATCGGCGTCGGCCCGTCGAGGACGTAGATCGCGTACCCCGCGCCGAGGGTGAACCCGAGCGATCGCGTCGACGAGTCGAACGTCGTCAGGTGCTGGCGGAGTCCGTCCTCCGGGATGTCGGCCGACTCGACTCGGTCGGCGCCGGCGACGAAGGCGAGATCGGCGGGAGCGGAGATCGTCGCCGTGATCTCGGTCGGACGGAAGACGAGCGGGAACGCGTCGTCCCCGGCGTAGCGGATCGTTCCGTCGGCTTCGACGATCGCGTCTTGGTCGTCGAGGAGGAGCGGGTACCAGCCGAACCGCCAGGTGAGGATCCCGTCGGTCAGGCCCTCGTCTCCGGACGACGTGCGCGGCGCGTGCGTTGTGAACTCGATGCGAATGGTTGGGCGGTCGCCGAGTCCGGAAACGTCGACGGCGAGGACCGACTCGTCGAGGGCGTAGGTCTGGAGGTCGGGCGGGAGCGCGAGGAGGCGGTAGGGAAGGGCGGCCCCGCTCTCCGGAGCGGCCCCGCTCTCTAGAGCGGACCCGCTCGGGCTCTGGACGAGGGTGACCGACTCGATCGCCAGCTCCGCCGGATCGAAACCGAACGGGTAGCTGGCATCGAGGACGCGATCGGAGAGATGCGGGTTCGGCTCGCGGGCGAGGTTCGGCAAGAGGAGGAAGTAGACGGTCTCCGCCGACGGAGAGAGCGCCAGGTCGAGTCGGCCGCGGATCGTTCGCTCGACCGGATCGTAGACGACGTCGAGTCTCTGCTCCGGCACGTCTGCGAGGACGACCGATAGCGGGAGGAGGAGGAAGACGGCAACGGCGACGCATCGCGTCAGCATGGGATGACTCCTTCGTGGGACGTGACCGCTCACACGGACGGCTCGTCGTCCTGCGGGCCGTCGACGATAACGCGAACCGACGTGATCTCTCGGTCGGTGGCCCGTTCGACGACGAGGGTTACCGGCTCGATCTCCACGCGGTCCCCGGCCTTGGCCATCGTTCCGAGGCGGTGTTGGATGAGGCCGTTTACCGTGACGCCCTCGTCTTCGGGCAGCTCGATGCCCATCGTCCGGTTCAGATCGTGGACGGCGGTATCTCCGGCGATCACGGCTTCTCCGGTCGACAGACGCTTGACCAGAACGGCCGGTTGGTCGTACTCGTCTTCGATCTCGCCGACGATCTCCTCGATGATGTCTTCGAGCGTAACGATCCCGGCCATTCCGCCGAATTCGTCGACGACGACGGCCATGTGCACCTTCTGCCGCTGGAACTCGCGCAAGAGCACATTGATCGGCTGGGTCGTCGGCGCGTAGTAGGCGGGACGGAGAAGGCGACGGAGCGTGATCGACGCGTCGGCCGGGTCACTGGCGAGAAGGTCCTTCGCGTAGAGGGTGCCGATGACGCTGTCGGGGACGCCCTCGTAGACGGGGAAGCGGGAGTGCCCGTCCCGCGCTACGATCGACCGGGCCTCTTCGAGCGGCGTCTCGATCTCGATCGCCTGCACGTCGGTGCGTGGGACCATCACCTGTTCCGCGGTCATCTCGTCGAACGTCAGGATCCGCCGGATCATCTCGCCGTCGGCCTCGTCGAGGAGCCCGCTCTCCTCGCTGGCGTCGATCAGGGTCTCGATCTGCTCGTCACTCACCTCGAGCGGCTCCTGCTCCGACATGTCGACCCCGAACAGCCGTCCGATTCCTCCCGCGATCCCGCGGAAGACGAGGATGATCGGACGGAGGAGGCGCGTCAGGGCGTGGATCTGGCCGATCGTCGCCAACGTGAATCGCTCCGCGTTGTGCTTGGCGAAGTTCTTCGGCGTGATCTCGCTGAAGACGAGGAGCGAAACGGTCATGATGATCGTGGCGATCAGGCCCTTCTGGTAGTCGGGGATCGTCGGGAGGATCGTGATGACGATCAACGTCATCAGCGAGCTGGCCATGACGTTGGTCAGGTTGTTCATCACGAGCAGAGCCGTGATGAGGTCGTTTGGCTCGTTCAACAGGTGCGTCAGTCCGCGGCGCTTCTTCTCGTGGGCGTTGATCAAGTAGCGTAGCCGCCCCGCGGCGAGCGACGTGATCGCCGTCTCTGCGCTGGAGAAGTAGGCGGAAAGAACGATGAGGACAAGCAGTAGCGCGAATTGCGCTCCTAGCGACACAGTCTCATTTCACCTCGCGCGGCAATGATAGACACGGGCGGGGGACGGTGCAAGGAGGATGCGGTCTGGTCTTCGCCTGCGGTGCGGATACAATCGCCAGGCTCGAGGAGGGGTTCGGTGGACACGGAACGACTGCGCGAACTGGTCCGACTCCTGAAGGAAGAGGGCCTGACCGAGATCACCATCTGCGAAGGGGACGAGCGGATCACCGTCCGTCGGGAGGCTGTCGTGTCCGGCGTTCCCACGCCGGTCGACCGCCCAGAGCCGATGCCGCTCGACGACGGGACGTTCGCGGTGACGGCGCCCCTCGTCGGCACGTTCTACGGGCGTCCGAACCCGGACGACGAGCCGTTCATTGCCCCCGGGAGCGTCGTCCAACCGGGTGACGTCGTCGGGATCATCGAGGCGATGAAGGTGATGAACGAGGTCGTGGCGGAGGAGGCGGGGCGGCTTCGTCGATGCCTCGTCGAGGACGGTGCCGCGGTCGAATACGGACAGGAGCTCTTCGTCTTCGAGCGACTATGAGTTTCGACACGGTCCTCGTCGCCAACCGCGGTGAGATTGCGCTCCGCGTGATCGACGCCTGCCGCGAGCTCGGCCTCCGGTCGGTCGCCGTCTACTCCGAGGGCGACGCATCGATGCCCTATCTCGAGCGCGCCGACGCGTCGGTCTGCGTCGGACCGGCGGAGCCGTCGAAGAGCTACCGCAACATCGCTGCGATCATCAGCGCGGCCGAGCTGACCGGGGCACAGGCGATCCACCCCGGGTACGGGTTTCTCGCCGAGGATCCGCACTTCGTCGAGGTCTGCGAGGAGCACGGGCTGACGTTCGTCGGGCCGACGGTGGAGACGATGCGCCGGGTCGGCGACAAGGTCGCCGCCCGCGAGACGCTCGCCGAAGCGGGCGTCCCCGTCCTGCCCGGTGCGGCGGTGCCCGATGGGGAGGACGCCCTCCTCGCTGCTGCGGAAGAGGTCGGGTACCCGCTTCTCGTCAAGCCGGTCTACGGCGGCGGCGGCCGCGGGATGCGCCTCGTCCCCTCCGCGGACGAGCTTCTTTCGCTGACGGCGAGCGCGCGGGCCGAGGCGAAGGCAGCCTGTGGGGACCCGAGTCTGTACCTCGAGCGAGCGATCGTCGAGCCGCGTCACGTCGAGGTGCAGATCCTCGCCGACGAGGCGGGGGCGGTCGTCCACCTCGGCGAGCGGGAGTGCTCGATCCAGCGCCGTCATCAGAAGATGATCGAGGAATCCCCCGCTCCGCGGCTGGACGACGGGCTGCGCAACTGCCTGTGCGAGGCGGCGATCGTCGCCTCGCGAGCGACGGGCTACCGGAGCGCTGGAACGGTCGAGTTCCTCGTCGATCGAGAGGGCGCGTTCTTCTTCGTCGAGATGAACGCCAGGATCCAGGTGGAGCATCCGGTGACCGAGGTCGTGACCGGGACGAATCTGATCGCCGAGCAGCTCCGGATCGCGGCGGGGGAGCCGCTCCGCTGGCGGCAGGAGACGATCGAGCTCCGCGGACACGCGATCGAGTGCCGCGTGACCGCCGAGGACGCGGGCAACGGGTTCGCGCCGTCCTGCGGGACCGCGCGGATCGAGGAGCTTCCCGGGGGGAACGGGATCCGCCTCGACACTGTTCTGTTCGACGGAATGGTCGTTTCGCCGCACTACGACTCGCTTCTCGCCAAGGTGATCGCTTGGGGGCGGGATCGCGAGGAGGCGCGCGCGCGGGTGGAGACGGCCCTCGAGCGGTTCCGCGTTGCCGGCGTGGCGACGACGGCTTCGTTCCTCGGGCACGTCGTCGCCGATCCCGCGTTCCGGCGTGGGGAGACGACGACCGGCCTCGTCGGACGTCTGCTCGACGAACGATGACCGGCGAGACGGCGTTCAGCGATCTGAGCATCGGGAACGAAGAGAGAACCAGGCTCGATTCGAAGGAGACGGCATGTTCGACGCGCTGTCCGAACGGCTGACCGCGGTCCTGTCGGCCCTGCGCGGTCGGGGCACGCTCAGTGAAGAAGACGTCACGGCGGCGCTTCGCGAGATTCGGATCGCCCTCCTCGAAGCGGACGTCCACTACCGCGTCGTCAAGGAACTCGTCGCGACGATCCGCGAGCGCGCGGTCGGGGCCGAGGTGTTCGAGAGCCTCACCCCCGGACAGCAGGTGGTGAAGATCGTTCGCGAGGCACTCGCCGAGGCGATGGGGGGAGAGCGAACGGCCCTCACGTTCGATCGCCGGCCGTCGGTCGTCCTCCTCGTCGGCCTGCAGGGGTCCGGGAAGACGACGAGTGCCGCGAAGCTGGCGGCCGCCCTCGCCAAGGACGGGAGGAAGCCGGTCCTCGCCGCCTGCGATCTTCGCCGGCCGGCGGCGATCGATCAGCTGGAGACGCTCGGGAAGAGCCTCGACGTTCCCGTCGTTGCGCGCGTCGATCCGGTCCCGGAGAAGGTCGCGGCGGCCGCGGTCGCGTGGGCGAAGGAGAACCTGCGGGACGTGGTCCTCGTCGACACCGCTGGACGTCTGCAGATCGACGACGAGCTGATGGCGGAGCTCGAGCGGATCCGGGCCGCGGTCGAGCCGGACGACACGCTCCTCGTCGTCGACGCGATGACCGGGCAAGAGGCGGTCGGCGTCGCGTCGACGTTCGACGAGCGGATCGGGCTGACCGGTGTTCTGCTTGCCAAGCTCGACGGCGACGCCCGCGGGGGCGCGGCGCTGTCGATCCGCCACGTGACCGGAAAGCCGATCCTCTACGTCGGAACGGGCGAGAAGGCCGATCGGCTCGAGGCGTTCCACCCGGGGCGGATGGCCGATCGGATCCTGGGGATGGGCGACGTTCTCTCGCTGATCGAGCAGGCGGAAGAGCGGTTCGACCAGGAGAAGGCCGAAGGGCTTGCCGATCGGATCCGGAAGGATCAGTTCACCCTGCAGGACTTCCTCGAGCAGCTCGAGGAGATGCAGAAGCTCGGACCGCTCTCACAGATTCTCGAGCGGATGCCGGGAGCGGCGAAGCTGAAGGGAGCGGCCGGCGATGCCGACGAGGCGGAGATGCGCAGAACGTTGGCGGTCTTGCGATCGATGACGCTGAAAGAGCGGCGAGACCCGTCTATAATCGGGGGGAGCCGAAAGAAGCGGATCGCTCGCGGCAGCGGGGCGAAGGTGCGGGACGTCAACCGCGTTCTTTCCCGATTTCAAGACGCCAAGCGTGCTCTCAAGCTGGTCGGCGGGCGCCGAGGGAAGGGCCGCCCGCCGACGGATTGGCTCGGAAATCTGTAGCGTTCGCGCATTCGATTGCGACGAGACAAGACTGAGGTGAGAAGATGGCAGCGAAGATACGGTTGAAGAGGGTCGGACGGAGAGGGCAGCCGTCGTACCGCGTGGTCGTTCTCGACGGGAAGAAGCCGCGGGACGCCAAGGTTGTGGCGGATCTCGGGCACTACGATCCGAAGACGAACCCGCCGACCTTCGAGGTCGATGGCGACGGGGCACTGAAGTGGCTCCTCGACGGGGCGAAGCCGACGCGCGCGGCGCGCAACATCCTGTCCAAGGCCGGTGTGATGATGGCCTGGGATGCGGCGAAGCGCGGGGAGACGGTGGAGATCGAGGCGAAGGAGCTGAAGCCGACGACGAAGCCGAAGAAGGCGAAGGCTGCGCCTGCCGACGAAGCACCGGCTGAGGCCGAGGCGGAAGCCGACGCGCCCGCCGAGGCTGAGACGACCGAGACGCCGCCCGCGGACGAGGAGCCGGCGGCCGAGTCCGAGCCGGAGGCAGCGCCCGCCGAGGCGGTCGCCGAAGCCCCGGAGGCGGACGAACCGGCCGCCACGGACGACGCAGAAAGTGCGGAAGAGACCGAAGAAGAGGAGAAGGCGTAGCGCCGAATCCCGGGAGGGCGTTTGCTCTACCGTCTGTGTGAGTTTCTGGTGCAGTCTCTGATCGAACGCCCCGACGCGCTCAAGATCGATCGCATCGAGACGGAGTCTGTCGACATCTTCTTTCTCCACGTTGCCAAGGAGGATCGCGGCCGGATCCTCGGCAAGGGAGGGCGAACGATCGGCGCTTTGCGGCGGTTCCTCGAAGGCGTTGCGGCGCGATTCGACCGCGAGGTCGTCGTGGAAATCGTCGACTAGGCGGGAGCCGCCATGCGGTTCGACATCGTCACGATCTTTCCCGACGCGATCGACGCCATGCTCTCGGTCGGCGTGATCGGCCAGGCGCGCGCCGCCGGCTCCATCGATGTTCGCGTGCACGATCTCCGCGACTTCTCCGACGAACCGCATCGGATCGTCGACGACCGTCCGTACGGGGGCGGAGCGGGCATGGTGATGAAGGTCGAGCCGTTCGTCCGCGCGATCGAGGCGATTCGTGAGGGCCGCGAGCAGGGGACGCGCGTTGTCCTTCTCTCCTCGCAGGGGACGCTTCTCAAGCACGCGGACGCCGCGCGCTGGGCGTCGCTCGACGGCCTGGTTCTCCTTTGCGGTCGGTACGAGGGGATCGACGAGCGGATCGTGGCGTTCGTCGACGAGGAGGTCTCGATCGGTGACTTCGTTCTCGCCGGAGGGGAGACGGCCGCCGCGGCGATCGTCGAGTCGACGGCGAGGCTGACACCCGGCGTCGTCGGGAAGTTCGACTCCGTGGCGACGGACTCGTTCTACGACGGCGAACGCCTCGGATCTCCGCAGTACACGCGCCCGCCGGAGTTTCGCGGGATGAGCGTTCCCGACGTGCTCCTCGGCGGGGACCACGAACGCATCGAGGCGTTCCGCGAGCGGGCGGCGTGGCGGAAGACCGTCCGCAATCGCCCCGATCTGATCGGGCTCGATCCGGCGGGCGCCCAAGACGAGGAGAGCGATGGGTAGCCTGTACGTCGGTCTTCTTCACTTTCCGATGCGCAACCGTCAGGGCGAGATCGTGGCCACCTCGACGACGTCGATGGACATCCACGACATCGCGCGCTCGGCGCGGACCTACGGGGTCGCGCGGTACTTCGTTGTGACGCCGCTCCCGTCGCAGCGGGAGATCGCGTGGCGGGTGCGCGGGTTCTGGACCGAGGGGGAGGGAGCGAGCGAGAACAGCCGGCGCGGCGAGGCGCTCGAGTACGTCGTCGTCGCCGAGGATCTCGACGAGACTCTCGCCTGGATTCGCGAGGCGGAGGGGCAGGATCCGTTCTTGGTCGCGACGTCGGCGCGGGCGACGGGTCGGCCGAGGATCTCGTACGATGCGCTGAAGGCCCGATTGCAGATGGACCCCCGCCCCGCTTATATTCTGTTCGGCACAGGGTGGGGGATGACGGACGAGCTGATCGAAGCCTGTGACGCGGTGCTCCCTCCGATCATGCCCGATGCAGACTTCAATCATCTGTCGGTCCGCGCGGCCGCGGCGATCGTTCTCGATCGCGTCGCCGGGATGGACCGACAGACATAGGGAGACCGTAGGAGGAAATGATGGACGACGCCGTACGAGCGGTCGAGCAAGAGCATCTCAAGGAACGGGGCGACTTCAGCCCGGGAGACATCGTTCGGGTTCACGAGAGGATTACCGAAGGAGCCAAGGAGCGCGTTCAGGTCTTCGAGGGGATCGTCCTCAAGCGAAGCGGTGGCGGGACGCGCGAGATGGTGACTGTGCGCAAGATCTCGTCGGGAATCGGCGTCGAGAAGACGTACCCCGTTCACTCGCCGAAGATCGAGAACATCGAACTCGTCAAAGAAGGGCGATCTCGCCAAGCGCGCCCCTACTACCTGCGCCGACTTCGTCGAATCCGCTAGCCGCGGGCATCCGGCCGGTCCAGCGATGCCCCGATGGTGAAACGGTCGGACGCGGCGCGCTCGCAGTCTGACCCGTTCCTCAGCCACGATGGCGCGGGCGCGGCGCGCGCGCGGTTTGACGCGCTTCTCAGCCACGATGGCGCGGGCGCGGCGCGCGCGCGGTTTGACGCGCTTCTCAGCTACGACTACGCGGTCCTCGGCTGGCTCGACGGTCGGGGGCCTCTTCCCGAACAGCTGGAGATTCCGTCCGACGATCCTCGTTTTCGCCGGGAGACGAAGTGTCTATCGGACGCGGGCGACATCGAGCCGGGGCGGGCGAGCCGAACGGACGTTCAGCTCGCCGGCTTCGACGAAGCGGGGCGGGGCGCCCTCGCCGGCCCGGTTGTCGTCGGGTGCGTTCATCTGGACTTGCACGAGGACGGTGAGGGGCGAACCCAGGATCTCGCCGACGCGCTCGTCGGGGTCGACGACTCGAAGCGGCTGTCCCCGTCTGCGCGCGATCGGTTGTTCGATCGGATCACGGAGGCCGCCGCGTGGGGCGTCGGCGCGTCCTCGGCGGCGGAGATCGATCGCTGCGGGATCGTCGCCGCCTGTCGCCTCGCCGCGCATCGCGCCTTCCGCAATCTGGGTCTCGACATCGATCTAGGTCTGTTCGATCGTGGTCTGAGCTTGCGTGGAGATCCTGCGATGCACGGAAGCGGCCGACTGCCGCTCGAGGCGACGTCGGTCCGCGCCGACGGGCGGTCCCTGCACGTGGCGTGCGCGTCGATCGTGGCCAAGGTGTGGCGCGATCGAAGGATGTGCCGCCTCAGTGCCACGTACCCCGGGTATGCGATCGAGCGCCACAAGGGCTACGGGACGGCTGTGCATCGAGACGCGATCCGATCCCTCGGACCGACCTCGATCCATCGCCGCACGTTCCTCAAGGGATGCGAAAGCGCGAAGAGTCAGTCCTGTTGACACTTTCGAGGTGCGTGTCTATACTCGATCGTTCGAGCAATCCTGTTCCACGAGGGGGTTCTACGGTGAGACGCACAACGAAAGCCATCCTCGGCGGTCTTCTGCTGGCAGTTCTTTGCGGAGCTGTCGCGTGGTCCCAAACGGGAAACGGTACGGTGGAGCCGCCGAACACGGGAGGGCTGTTCACCGACGTTCCGCGGGATCACTGGGCGTACGAGGATCTCGAGTATCTCGCGGCGCGAGGGATCATCACCGGCCTGCCCGGCGGTCGCTACGAAGGGGACCAGCCGCTCGACCGGTACTCGGCGGCGGCGCTGATCGCGCGTGCAATCCAGTACATGCAGAACAACCCGGCGAGTGTGACGCCCGAGGACCTGGATGTCCTCAAGGACCTGATCTTCGGGTTGACCGACGACCTCGATACGCTCCGCGCGGAGGTCGGCGCACTGCAGCGCGGTGGCGACACCGAGCTCGAAGGACGCGTCGCCAGGAACGAGCAGCAAATCGGCCAAATCAACCTACAGCTACAGGATCTCCCCTCTTCGAGCAATGCAGCGTTGACGAAACGTGTGCAGGCCAACTTCATCATTTCGCTGACCGCGTTGCTCGTCGGAATCATCGGTGTAGCCTTGGCTACGCTCGGTTTGTGAGTGTGATGTAGATCACTTGACTTCGCATGGGGCCCGGACTAAGATGGCTTCAAGATCTAGTGGAGAGGCGTATATCGATATCGGAGGAGGTGGTCGGGCGGTCAAGAATATCTCAAACAGGTAGGTAGAGTACGCTTCTTGTCGAAAGCTACCTATTGGAAGCGCATGCGTAAGGAGGTATGTCAACAATGAAGAAAGCTCTCGTACTCACCCTTCTGATTCTGGGTGTCGGGGCGATGGCGTTTGCCGGCCCGGTCACGGGCGACGCCGATGTGTGCGTCAAGTTCGAGGATCCCACGGGTACGGGTGATTGGACGATCTCCGTATTCGACACGATGATCGAGATTGACTACACGATCGGCTCGTTCGTCTTCGGGCTTAATGCGATTTTCGACCTGGACGCCTTCGATAATCTGTTCTTCGAGGCCGATGGGACGCTCGGCACGTTCCGCCTGAGCTCCATGCTTGACTTTGAGCCGCAGACGCCCGCCTTCATGGCGTGGACGAACGCTGCGGGGATTACGCTCGGCGGCGCGGACCTGTTCGGTATGTTCATGGTCCAGAACCTGGGCACGCCGGCTACGCCCGCCATCGGGTCGGGCGCCATTCTCGGCGTCAGTGGAACCGCGGGCGACGTGACCGTTACCGGAGTCAGCTTCTTCAACATGGCTCCGTACCTGCTCGGCTACGGTCTGAGTGGTCTGTACTTCCACTTCTACGGTTGGGAGACGCTGGCGAGCTGGGACATCTACGATTCCTGCGGCACGCTGTACAAGCCGTATTCCATTCCGTGGGCAGTGCAGACGAGCAGCTGTCATCTCGCCTGGACCGCGGCCGGCATCTACGCCGACTTCCCGTTCACGTGTGTTGACGCGACGGTCTACGCGACGTTCTCCTGCACGAACGGGTTCGACGCGTTGGGGATCTGGCTGACGAACATCAACGTCGGACTTGACTGGCTGCAGGTCAGCGAAGTCGACATCGACTTCACCGTGCAGTCGAAGTCCGTGTTCGTGTATTGGGATCTCATCCTCGGCGATACGGTCTGCATCACGCCGTACATCTCGCTCCTCGGCGACAACTTCTACACCATCACCGGTCTGGAGTTGAACGCCTTGATGCTCGAGTACAGCTTCAACGGCGTCACGATCAAGGCCGGAGAGATCTTCGATCACACGTGGCGAAGTGGCTTCGTCAGCAACAGCCGGTCGTACTACTTCACGCTCGACGGGACGCTGTCGCGCTTCTCTACGTGCTACTACGAGACGGCCTACGACGAGTTCTTCGGGATCTGGATTGACGGCGACAGCTGCTGCGGCGGCGCGTACGACGTCGGCGTCATCAGCTTCTTCGACACGGACTCGGCTGGCGGCACGTTGTTCGAGTGGCAGGAAGTCGTTGCGGACATCGAAGTTGGCATCGGCACGAACGTGTCGCTGTCGCTGGCGATGAGCCTCAAGACCGACGGCCTGCAGTGGTTCAAGATCTGCGGAGGATTCAACTTCTAGAAGCTGGATCTGAGAGCTGATCCTGGACTTGGTACACAACCAGGAAACGGCCCCGCGGGAGACCGCGGGGCCGCTCTTTTTCCTCCGTGTTGCCCGTTCACCAAACGGAAGCTGCCTGTCTGTGGGCGGCGGGAGCCGGCCGACCGATTGCGCGCCCCTCGGCGTCGTTCTGTCAGCTGGCTAGCGAAGCACGCACGGGAGGGAAGAGGGTCTGCTGGTCTGGTGTCTGCCGGTACTCGAACACGCTTGAGTCGCGGGGGTGCCAAGATGGGGTTCACGCGGGCGCCGCGTTGGCCTTCTGCGGGGTTTTAGCCTGCGGGATTCACGAGAGCTGCGCACGTGGCAAGCGGACGAAGCGGTGTTGTCCCGCCAACGAGATCTCAGACTGGCCGATTCGGGCTAGGAGTAGATCCACAGATGTGATCTCGCTTCCGTCGGCAGGCAGATCCTGCTGCTCTCCCTCCGGCCGGATGGCGTCGCGCCAATGAGATCGTGCGTGCGTTCACTTTCGGGCGCGATGAGGCAGCGGGTCTTCGTAGTCTCGGCAGGACTTCCTTGCCCCGGCTATCCGCCGCAGCCGCAGTCGCCGCTTCTCTTGAGGGGAGATTGCGAGGGCTCGATGCCCTCCCCGTGTACGCTGACGACGACGTCGGCCGATGCGCTCCGACCGGCGTTGTCGACGACAAACAGGGTGATCCGATTCTCGCCGAGCTCATCCAGGTTCACGACGTAGGTCCAGGACGTCGTCGCGACGCAGGACCCCTCGCCGACGCACCATCGGTAGGTGACGATTCGTCCGTCGGGGTCGGTGGAGAGCGACGCAATCAAGCGGACCGTCGCCCCGATCGAAATCGACGTCTCCGAGGTGCGAAGCGCGGCTGTCGGCGCGCGATTCGATGGGAGGGAGAACGTGGAGGAGGGGACGAGGTACTCGTCCTTGAGGCGAAGGGACGTCGTTCCAGGGAGAGCAAACGGGATCATTCCGAGCGTGTGCTGCGGCGTTCCTGCCGACGGCGTGGGTTCGATCGGGATCCAGGCAATCCTATCACCCAAGGAGATCGCTACGAGGACCCACACGTGGGAACCATTCTCCGCCAAGGAGACGGAGTAGCCGCGTTCGGCCAGGCTTCCCCCGGAGAAGACTGCAAATGACTCGGAGTCCCACCCGTCCTGGCCCAACTTGTGTTGGGATCCAAGCGTCGGGTCATCGAGGATGCCTCGAAGTTTCGCCAGCTCTGCCGAGAGCCGAGCCGATTCCTGCGAAGACAGAGTCATTTCGTCGAGTTGAACGATCGATTCTCCCGCGGCTGCGAAGGCGATTGCCACTACGGCGAGCAGAGAAAACGCAAACAGCAAGCTGGCTCTCATCCCATCCTCCTCGGCGTTAGAAACGTGCTTCGTAGTATACACACCATCTGACCTATCTCCTGGATGCTTGCGGGAGACGGCCGGCCCTCCCCACTCGCGCCCTTCGGATTGGACGGGAGCAGGGAGAGTGGATACATGCTCCGACTCAAGGAGCTCCAGATCCAGGGTCGAGAGCCTCCGAGACCGTGATCGTTGTTGAAACGGTGGTAGACGCTCCGTCGTCGTCCGTGACGGTCAGCGTGAGTACGTACGACCCAGCCGGCACCTTGTATTCGTGCTGAGGGGTGGGCCCGGTTGACGTCGTGCCGTCACCCCAATTCCATAGGTAGGACATGATCTGGCCGTCCTCGTCGTGTACATCGGCAACCGGCCGCAGGATGGCCTTAATCTTGCCCTTGGGGCCTCCGAATAGAACCTCGCGATCGAAGCTTCCAAAGGAGACGATCGGCGCTTGATTCGGGCTGGCGGCAACGACGTCGAACGACAACGTGTCGAACGCCCAGTCCCCCGCGGCGAATTGTCCGTTCAGCGTCTGCAGGACCCCATCGCGGAAGGCGCCCGGGGTCGTCGAGAGCACTGGGAATCCCCCGTTGAAGACGGTCGGGAACCCGGGGATCGGGCCAGTCGCGGTGAACGTGTACAGCGTCTCCTCGCCGAGCGGCTCGCTCGCGCGGAGCGTGAAGCCGGCGTCCTGGGCGGGGATTCGCCGCGAACCGGCGGGCAGGACGTTGTTCGGCTCGGCTGCGTTCGGGAAGAGAAGGGTCACCGTTCCGTCCGGCGAGACCTCGCAGACGTAGACGTACGCCGTGCGGTTCGTCTCGACCGTGATCACGATCTCGTCTCCCACTTCGTAGGACGGCTTGGAGACCGAGACGGCGAGATCGAGGTCCGGCTGAGGCACGAGGGTGAGCGTCAGGTCGACGGTCGTCGTCTGATCGGCCTGGATCGCCACCGAGCGCGCCTCCGGCTGATACCCGAGCTTCGAGACGTTCACCGTGTGCGCTCCCGGCGAGACGCCACTTCGGGTGAGGGGTGTCGTCCCGATCGAGACCCCATCCAGCTGAACGTTGGCGCCGGACGGCGTCGACAGGACGCGCAGCGTGCCGGCGGCGGGTGGACTGACGGTGATCGATCGGGTGACGCTGTCGGTCGCTCCGTCGTCGTCGCGCACGGTCAGGGTCACCGGGTAGGTCTGCCCGGCGGCGAACGCGTGGCTGACGACGGCGCCCGCGGCCGATCCGCCGTCGCCGAAGCTCCACTCGTAGGCGACGATCGTTCCGTCGGGGTCACTCGAGGAGCGGCCGTCGAATTGGACTGTCTCCCCGACGACGGGCGCGTTCGGTGTGTGGTTGAACGAGGCATTCGGCGGCTGGTTGGCCGGCTCGGCGACGAGCGTGATCTCGACCGTTGTCGTCTGGCCGGCGACGACGGTCACCGCGCGCGTCTCCGGCTGATAGCCGGGCTTCGAGGCCCGCACGGTGTGCGAACCGGGAGCGACGCCGCTTCGCGTGACGGGCGACGTGCCGATCGGCGACCCGTCGAGCGTCACGCTGGCGCTGGACGGGAACGTGATGATCTGGACGCTTCCGGTCGTCGGCGCTTCGGGGACGACGTCGAACGACAACGTGTCGAACGACCAGTCGCCGCTCGGAACTGACGACTGCATCGCGGCGATCGTCTGATCGCGGAACGTGCCCGGGCTCGTGCTGATCACGGGGAACCCGAACCCGAAGCTCGTCGGGAAACCCGGGATCGGCTGCGTCGACGCGAACAGGTACAGGGACTCGCCACCGGTCGGCTCGGTCACGCGGAGCGTGTACCCACCGCCGGGGACGGTGTGCGATCCAGCCGGAACCGGGTTCTCCCGCTCGAACCAGCTCGGGTAGAGGAGGACGACGCGTCCGTCCGGCGTGACCTCGCACAGGTAGACGTAGGCGGTCCGATTCGTCGTGTAGCTGACCACCAGCGGCTCACCGACCTCGTAGGTCGGCTTCGGCAACGAGAGCTGCGCGGAGAGGGCGGGCTGGGGCTGGCCGACCGAGACCTGCGCGCCGTCGCTCGACTGCCCGCCGGGGCCGGTGACAACCAGGGTGACAGTGTACGTTCCCGGCGTCGCGTAGGCGTGGGACGGCGCAGAGCCCGTGCCGGTTGCGCCGTCGCCGAAGTACCACTGGTACGACGTGATCGTCCCGGTCGAGCCGGATCCCTCGAACGCGATCGGGAGTCCCGCCGTCCCGGCGTACGGTCCGCCGGCGTCGGCGGTCGGACGCGGTGGGGTCGACGCGGTGACCGTGACCGATCGCGTGTTGTTCCCCTCGTTCGACTCGCTGACCTGTCCGAGGTCGTCGGCGGTGAGGGTGAATGTCTCGCTCGTCGCCGACAGGGGCAGCGAGAGGGATGCGGTGCGTGACGCGCCCGCCGAAATCCCCGACAGGTACGTCTGCGTCGACGACGTCGTGCCCTGGAGCCGGACGCGGAATGTGCCGGCGCTCGCCGTCCCAACGTTTCGAATCGTGAACGAGAACGTCAGCGATTGCCCGACCGTCGGGGTCGACGGCGAGAACGTCAGCGAAGAGACGGCCAGATCGGGCGCCGCAGCGACGCCGACACTCACCTGACGCACGATCGAGTCGCTCGCTCCGTCGTCGTCGGTGACCGTGAGGCGGACCGAGTACGTTCCGGCGGACGAGAACGCGCGCGCCGCACTGACGCCGGTCGCGTCGTCGAACCCGTCTCCGTCGAGGTCCCATCGATAGCTGACGATCGCACCGTCCGGGTCGCTCGACGCGGCGCCGCTGAACGAGACCGTCTGGCCGACGGTCGGATCGGTCGGGCTGTAGGTGAACGACGCCGTCGGCGGTTGGTTGGTGGTCGGCGGTTGGAGGAAGAGGCGGCCGTTCCCGTACAGGTTGGCGCTTCCCATCGCGACCGTCTGGGAAAGAAGGAGGCTGCGCAGCGCGGGCTCGCTCAGCGTTGGTTGCTGGGAGAGGAGGAGCGCGGCGGCGCCGGCGGCGTGCGGGGCCGATCCCGACGTGCCGGGGAAGGTCGTGTACGGAGAGGTTCCGGTCGTCACGTTGTCCGGGGCGACGAGATCGGGCTTCGATCGCCCGTCGTTCGACGGTCCGCGGGAGCTGTACGACTCGAGCGGGCCCGTCGTGTAGACGTTGTGATCGACCGCGCCGACGGCGACGACCGTCGCCGCGTTCGCCGGCGCGAGCACCGAGCTCGAGGAGACGGCGGGAGAGAGGTTCTGGAAGACGCTGTACAGCTCGATCCGCCTCGATCCGCTCCCCTTGACCCGGATCGTGTACGTTCCGCTCTGCGGGGCGGTGACCTGGATCGACTCGGTCGGCTCCTCGACTCCGGTCTGATACTTGGTCGACGACGCGACGACCTGGCTCGCGGCGTCGTAGAGGTAGAGGTCGTAGTCGGTCGACGCGGCGGGCCACTCGTTCCACGTCAGGTAGAGCGTGATCTGCGACCCGCTCGAGGCGTAGATCGACGCGGAGGTGTCGTGCCAACCGTCTGCGTTTCCGTCGACGAACGTTCCCTCCCAGTGACTCTCCGCCTCGTTCCCCGCTGCGTTCACCCAGAGGATCCCGCCCGACGTCGCGCGGCGGGCGATGTCGGGAATCGTTCCCGTTCCGTCGTAGAAGTTGGTGTTGTACCAGCCGAGAGAATGGTTGATGACGTCAATCCCTTGGCTCAAGCAGTAGGTCACGGCCTGGTCGAGATCGACTTCATCCGCGATCTTGATCAGGTAGAGCTGCGCATCGGGGGCGATGTCGTGGATGACCTCGGCGACCGCCGTTCCGTGGGAGTATCCGGTGGTCAGACCCGTTCCGGTGAGATCGTTCTGCGTCACCGAGTAGGGGAGATCTCCGCGGGCCTGCGCCTGGGTGAGCCCGACGAAGCCGAGGTCGATGACGGCGACCTTGGCCCCTGCGCCGGTGAACCCGGCGGCGTGGAACCCGTCGGCGCCGATCGCGGCCGTTCCCTCGCTTGGCGTTCCCAGCGGGAATGGGACGTACGGCGCGCGGAAGAAGGAGACGCCCGAGAGGCCTGAGACGAGGGATGAGAGCTGCGTCAGCGGGACGGTCACCTTGACGAGCGTCGAGCCCGGGTCGATCGACGACTGCCGGATGCCGAGGGACGACAGGGCGGCGACCGTCGATGCGCTCCCCGCCCCCGCGCGCGGTTCGAGAACCACCGTTACCGAGGACGTCGCCGCGGAGAACGGAACGCCGAACGTCCGGGCGACGCCTTCGAGGGCCGTCCGAACGGTGGTGGGAAGAGCGGCCGCGATCTGGGAGGCGGCGGAGGAGACCGTCGCTTCGGCCGCGGCGAGCAGCGCACCGAGCGCACCGTCGACCTTCGGGTTGTGGTTCGCGCGTGCCATCTTCTCCGTCGTCAGGGTGGCGACGTTCGTGGGCGCAACGACGGCTGAAGGGGCTGCGAAGATCGGCGGAGCGGTAGCGGACACCGCTTCTCCTCCGGCGGCCGCGATCAGGAACGCCTCTGCGGCCTCGCGATCGTCGGGCCAGCTGAGGACGGCCAGGAACCAGCCGGAGGCGAACGGAAGCGGCACGCCGAGCGGCCGGTCCGACACGTAGACAGGAGAGACGCCGGCCGCGCTCAACCGGTTGGCAACGTCCGAGAGATCGGCGACGTAGCGGGAGAGTCCGATGCCCCAGCTGTCAGGGACCATGAAGAAGTGATGCCTTCCAGAGCGGGAGAAGGCTTGATAGACGACCTGCTGTGCGATCGCGTTCTGCGGGTACGCCTGGATGTCGACCTTGATTCCGGTCTGACGTTCGAACGCGCCGACGATCGTCTCCCACTCGGCCTCGAACGACCGATCGATTCCTACGACGAGCATCTCCTGCCCGACGACAGCGACGGTCGTCAGAGCGACGAGGAACAGGGCGAACAGCGCAATCCGATTCATGATCCCTCCTGCAAGGTCAGCGACGGGGCTTTCAAGCGGATGAGGCCGCGCGTGCGCGAATGGCGCAAACGAAGAGCGATTCTCGCTTACAGTCACTCCGGCCTCCCTTCGGGCCAATATACACGTGATCGGACGGGAAGTGCCACGCTCCTCGGGCCGCAGGATCGCGCGTGGGCTGTGTCTTCGTTGTCGGCGCCGGAACCGGTCGATACACTCCGATTTACGATGAAGCCAAGAACCTTGTTCCTTCTGGTCGGCACGCTCGTTTCTCTTACCGTCTCCGGCTTGGCGCGCGAGATTCGCATCCCTGCGGAGGGCGCGCTGTTCGGTAACGTCCTGATCGCGGAGGCGTTCGTGGAGACGATCGGCCGCGGCGAAGAGGAAACGCCGATCGAGTTTCAGGTCTGGCCGTTCGAGCGAGGCCTTCGCCCGTCGACGTGGTTTCAGTCACGGATCGAGGCGCATCCGGGTGACGTGATCACGATCGCGCCCGGATTCTACGACGCCGAGGTCTGGATCTTCGTCGACGGCGTCACGATTCGAACCGATCCGGAGGCCGAGGATCTGGCGTGGATCCGGGGGACGGTCGAGATCGATGCCGACGGCGTCGTCCTCGAACGGATCGGCGTAACGAATTCGACCGATCCTCACGACAGCGGGCACGGGTTCGAGGTCCATCGAGGGAATGTCAATCGGATCACGTTCCGCGGGTGTCGCTCCGAGCGAAACCGCTGGACGGGGATCCACATGATCGGTGCGTCCGGCACGATCCTCGAGCTTCGCGTCGAGGACTGCTGGCTGGCCGACAACGGGATGGACGGAATGGACTCCACGTCAACCCAGCGCCTCGTCGTGACGGGATGCACGATCACGGGGAACGGATGGGATCAGGCGAACGGCGTCGGCGTAAGGATCGGTCACAACGTCGAGCAGATCGAACTCGTCGGCAACACCATCGAAGGGAATCGTTCGGCCGACGTCTACTACGTGGAGTAGTTCCGCTGCAGGCGAGAGGATCCCCGTGAAAAGACCGGCGGAGCTGCGCGAGAACGTTCGTCTTCATTCGTTCATCTCCCTGCGAGTGGGCGGTCCAGCGCGCTTGTTCGCCGAGCCGGGCAATCCGGCAGCCGCTGCGGCACTCGTTCGCTGGGCGAGCGAACGGGCGGTGGAATGGACCTGCCTCGGTGGTGGAACGAACCTCCTCCTTTCGGACTCCGGCTACGACGGTCTGGTCGTCCGGACGATGGCGCTGCGGGGCGAGGCGATCGTCGGGACCCGAGCGAGAGCTGCCGCAGGCGAGTCGCTCTCGGCGCTGGCGTGGCGTGTGTGTGAGCGCGGCCTCTCCGGACTGGAGTGGGCGTGCGGGATCCCTGGCACCGTCGGCGGAGCCGTGGTCATGAACGCGGGAACTCGGGACGGCGAAACGGCCGAGGTTCTTGTGGAGGTGGAGTCGGTCGGGGTCGGCAGAGCGACGCGACGGCCGGCGTCCGATCTCCGTCTCGGCTACCGGACGAGCGCTTTGCTCAGCAGGGACCTTCAAGAAGTGATCACCGCGGCGACGTTCGATCTCGCTCCCAGCACGCCGGAGCGGACCCTCGCGACGGCCCGACAGATCCTCGACGAACGGGCTCGGAGGCTCCCTCACGGGGCGACGGCCGGGTGCACGTTCCGCAACCCGTGCGATGGATTGCCGGCGGGCGCGCTCCTGGATCGCGCCGGATGCAAAGGGCTGCGCGTTGGCGACGTCCGCGTCTCCAGCCTTCATGCGAATTTCCTCATCAACGAGGGATCGGAGAACGCTGCCGATGTCCTCGAGCTGATCGAGGCGATGAAGCGCCGAGTGAAGGAGGCGTTCGGGGTCGAGCTTGTCGAAGAGATCGTCATCCTGTAGCGCTCGTTCGACCGTCTTCTTCGAGGGCGCTGCGAGAACACCGTAGAACCCTCCGGCGACCGATGCCGATTGAGAGCAGCCGATCGCTACCCACAAGGCGTGGTCGCTATGAGTCGGTGCTTTGGGGCTTCTCGATGCCCAGATGGGCGAGGACGACGTCGCGGATCTCGAGGATCGAGCGATCGCCAGGCGCGTTGTCCGCAGGCGATGAGATGTAGATTCCGTCTAGCGCGTGGTTGGCGGCGTCCGGTCCGGTGTCGTTCTCGCGGAAGTGGATCCGGTTCCACCCGACGGTTCCGATCGACCGCCATTGCAGATCGCCGAAGTAGACGAGCAGATCGGGCGGGATCCCTCGGACTGTCCTGTAGACTCGCTCGGGCCGGAGCACGCGCGTTCCGATGGGGGCACCCGACTCGTCGGGGATCGCCTCGATTCCGGTCGCCAGTTCGTCCAACACGCGACTGACGTCGCCCGGGGCAACGATTCCCTTTGGTTCGCGCCCGGCGACGTTCAGGTAGAGACGACCGCAGTATCCGCCCGAGCCCCACGCGGTCGTTCTCGACCAATCGACGCGATCCTGTTCGATCAGCTCTTGCAGACGGGTTCGCTCCGCTGGCCTTCCCTGCACCACAAGGTAGCCGTGCGCGATGAGCCATTCGTTGAGCCCGATGCCCCCGGCCATCGATTGCGCGCCGTGATCGGAGACGACGAGAATCCGCGACGAGTTCGGGAGGACATCGAGTAGCGCGCCGATCTCCGCGTCGAGCAGTCGGTAGTAGTCGGCCAGCGCGTCAATGAATGGGCTTGCTGGGTCGTGCCTGAGATGGTCGGGGTGGTGGTGCGCCCAGAGCGCGTGGTGAATCCGATCGGGGCCGATCTCGACCATCGCAAACAAGTCCCACGGCTCGCGCTTGACGAGGTGCCGGGCGACGGCGAATCGCTTACGGGTCATGGTGCGGGCTTGGTCGATGGTGCTCGCGACGTCGTCGGTTCGGAATTCGCGCACGTCGAGGTCGTACGCTCCGACCCAGCCTCGGATCTCGTCGGCGAGGGATGCGGGAAACGTGTACGGGAGCCGCGTGGTTGGAGTGAGGAATCCCGCCACGAGACATCCGTGAATTGGGCGGGGTGGGAACGTGCCCGGAATTCCAAGAAGGACCGAACGACGGCCGTGTCGGCCGAGTGTGTCCCAGAGGGTCTCCGCTCGGAACGAGGACGAGCCGGGGATGGTGAACCCCGCGTAGCCGAAGCCCGTCCGGTTCTCGAAGCCGTAGACGCCGAGTTCGCCCGGATCCTTCCCCGTCATCATGCACATCCACGCGGGAACCGTGATCGGCGGGTCGATCGACCGGAGGCGCGAGAAGCTGCCGTTCGAGACGAGGCGGCGCAGGGTCGGCAGCTCCGGCAGGAGCTCCTCGAGCAGGATCGGATCGGCGCAGTCGAGCCCAATGATCGCGAGACGGCTCACGAGACCTCCAGGCTACTCGTCCTGGCGATACGCCTCGCGAAGGATCGCGGCGACCTCCGGGCGCGTGAACTCCTCGGGGATCGAGTCCCCGGCCGCCAGTAGCTCTCGAACCTTCGTGCCGGAGAGGAACACGTGGCTCTCGCGATCGTGCGGACACGTCTTCGAGCTCGCCATCTGCCCGCAGCGCGTGCAGTAGAACGCGTGCTCGAACTTGAGCGGCGTGATCCCGAGCTCCCCCGCCGAGAATCGGTCGAAGATCTCCTGCGCGTCGTAGGTTCCGTAGTAGTCGCCGACGCCGGCGTGGTCGCGTCCGATGATGATGTGGGTGCAGCCGTAGTTCCGGCGGCAGATCGCATGGTGAATCGCTTCACGGGGTCCCGCGTATCGCATCGGGATCGGAAACGTCGCGAGCATCGTTCGGTCGGCAGGGTAGTAGCGGGTCAGGATCTCCTCGTAGCTTCTTGTGCGGAGGTCAGCGGGGATGTCTCCGGCCTTGGTCTCGCCGACCAACGGGTTGACGAACAGGCCGTCGACGATCTCGAGGGCACACTTCTGCAAGTACTCGTGCGCACGGTGGATCGGGTTCCTCGTCTGGAAGGCGACGACGGTCTTCCAGCCCCGTTCCGCGAACGCCTTCCGAGTTTCGGCCGGATCGAGGTTGAGGGCGGACGTGGTGAGAGGCGCTCGCTTCAGCAGGTGAATGTCCCCTCCGACTGCCGCCTTGGGCTGGGAGAAGAGGCGCGCCACGCCTGGGTGCGCCTCGTCGGCCGTTCCGTACACGGCCTCGGCCTCGCGCTTCAGGTCGCGCACGTAGACGTCCTTCACTTCGATCAGACCGTAGGTCTCGCCGTCTTCCCCCCGCAGCGTGAGGACCCGTCCGTGTTCGGTCTCCTCGAGCGACTCCGCCGGAACCGGGAGGACGACGGGAATCGACCAGATCGTCCCATCGGGAAGGCGCATCGCCTCGACGACGCCCTCGTATTCCGCCTCCGTCATGAACCCGGTCAGCGGGCTGTACAAGCCGCAGCCGATGGCGTCGAGTTCGCAGAGGAGCGCGTCGGTGAGGGAGATGGCGGGTCCGTTGGGCTCAGGGAGGTTGTCCGTGTGCTCCGGAATCCGGTTGACGAGATCCCTCGGTGCGAGACTCCTCACGCTGCGAAGCTCTGTCGTGTGAATCCGTCCGCTCTCCTCGAGGAACGCGAGGATCTTGCGCGTCGACTCCTCGATCGACTCCGTCCCCGTATGCACGATGATCTCGGGGTGCTCGGGGGCTTCGTACGGGTCGTCGACGCCGGTGAATCCGGTGATCTCGCCGGCGAGCGCCTTCTTGTACAGACCCTTCGGATCGCGTTCGACGAGCGTCTCCATCGGACACTCGACGTAGATTTCGATGAAGTTGCGGCACCGGGCGCGCGCGTTGGCGCGTGCGTTCCGATACGGGGAGATGAACGAGCACATCGTGGCCACGCCGTTCGTCGACAACAGCTCCGCGACGAACGTGATCCGGCGGATGTTCTCGTCCCGATCTTCCTTCGAGAACCCCAGATCTCGCGTCAGGTCCTGGCGGACGATATCCCCGTCCAGACGCTGAACGTCGTGGAGCCCGCGGGCGATCAGCTCCCGCTCGACGGCCTTGGCGAGCGTCGTCTTCCCCGATGCCGACAGGCCCGTGAACCAAAGGACGAATCCATCGCTCCGTGCTTCCACCCGTAGCCTCCTGTTCTAGTCCAAGTATCCGAGATTGCGAAGTCTCTGCTTGACCAGCTCGATCTCGTGCGGCGTGAGCCCATCGGACGGAGACTGGCGGAGTTCGGCGACGAGATCTCGCAAGACATGGACGACGAACTCGTTCACGCTTCGATAGCCGGATCCTTCGATCACCTGCTGAAGCCGCTCGTAGAGCGGTCGGGGGATCTTCAAGGTCACTCGCTCGGGCATGTGGTCTCCTTGGGCTCTGTTTGTAGTGTAATTCGTCGCGACGCGAGATCAACCTGGAGTGACTCGTAGTGAACGATGCTTTCGGGAATCCCCAATTGGCGCGCGCGGCGGCAGCGGCGCGGTCAATGAGAATGGGCTACACTTGAACTCCGATTGGAGGTAGAGATGGTGATCCTTTGGTGACGCCTTGGTTGCTGGTCCTGATGGCCTTCGTCTGTGAGTACGTCGATTCCTCGCTCGGCATGGGATATGGAACGACGCTCACGCCGATCCTTCTCGTTCTCGGGTACCCACCGATCGTGGTCGTTCCCACGATCCTGCTGTCGGAGTTCGTCAGCGGCCTCACGGCAGGCGCCTTTCACCGAGGCTTCGGGAACGTCTCGCTCCATCGAGGCAGTCGAGACCGAGGGATCCTTCTGGTTCTCGCGGGAACGGGCGTCGTCGGAACGGCGTTCGCGGTCGTCACCGCGGTCAGCATCCCCAAAGCGGTCCTCAAGGGCTACATCGGCGCGATGGTCCTCGCGATGGCGATCCTGGTTCTCGTCTTCCGCCGGACCGGCATCCGGTTCTCGTGGCCGCGGATCGTCGGTCTCGGGATCGTGTCTGCGTTCAACAAGGGGATCTCGGGGGGCGGGTACGGGCCGCTCGTCGTCTCGGGGCAGGTCCTGGCGGGGCACGAGACGAGGAACGCGATCGCGGTGACCTCGATTGCGGAGGGGATCATCTGCGCCGTCGGCCTCTCCCTCTACCTCATCTTCAACAACGGGGCGGGCTGGTTCGGGGATCACTGGCGGTTCTTCCTGCCGATCGTCGGCGGCGCGCTCCTGGCGGCGCCGGTGGCTGCGTGGACCACGCGTTGGGTCTCCAAGCGTGTCGATCTGCGGATCATCGTCGCTGTCGTGACGTGTGTCCTCGGGGCGTGGACGCTGTGGAAGACGTTCGGACCGTCCTGAGGGCGTGGACGAAGCGCCGCAGGCGTCGCTCGTCTGCGGCGATTCTGGCGGATATCCTTGACCGGCGGTTGGCGGACGCTGCTCCGAGGACTGGGCGCGGGGCGATCGTGCGTTGGGAAGGGAATGACGCATGGAGAATCGAAGGGCAGTTCTCGATCGGGATGAACGGCCGCCTCGCGGCGAGAAGGCCGAGCGCCCAAGTGTGATTCAGTTGGGAGGCGGCTGACGATGCGCGTAGCCATTCTCGGCGCGGGCGGGTGGGGGAAGAACCACGTTCGGACCTTCTGCGGAATCCTCGGCGAGGACGCGGTTGTCGTCTGCGATCCCGACTCGGTACGACTCGAAGCCGCGCGGACGGCCCACCCAGGAATCGAGACCCACGACCTGCCTACGTTCGGCGGCGTCGATGCGGTTGTCGTCGCGGCGCCGGCTGTTCTCCACTTCGAGTTGGCGCGACAGGCGCTCGATGCCGGATGCCACACGCTCGTCGAGAAGCCGATGACGCTGACGTCGACCGAGGCGGAGGCGCTCGTCCGTCTAGCCGACGAACGGGGTCGGATTCTGATGGTCGATCATCTGCTCGAATACCATCCCGCCGTCGTTCGTCTGAAGGCGCTCGTCGACGAAGGCTGCCTCGGCAGACTTCTTCACTTGACGAGTCGGCGGCTCAATCTCGGCGTGATCCGGAGCGAGGAGAACGCGCTCTGGAGTCTCGCGCCGCACGACATCTCCGTTATCCTGCACCTGCTCGGCGAGGAGCCGGCCGAGGTGATCGCCGAGGGCGCGACGTTCTTGCAGAACGGAATCCCCGACCTCGCCCACGTGACGATGCGGTTCGAGAGCGGGGCGTCGGCTCACGTTCACGTCAGCTGGCTCGATCCGATCAAGGTGCGCGCGCTGTCGGTCGTCGGCGAGGACCGGATGGCCGTCTTCGATGACGGAAGCGACGACAAGCTCGTGCTGATCGGCGCGAGGGCAAGGCAAGTCGACGGTCGCTACGTCGCGGAACGGGGCGACGCGGAGCGAATCGAACTCGACCGAGCGGAGCCGCTTCGCTGCGTGGCGGAGTCGTTCCTGGAGAGTGTCGAGACGGGGCGCCCGCCGACGGCCGACGGCCGGGACGGGCTCCGCGTCGTGCGGGTCCTCGAGGCGGCCCAGCAGTCGCTCGACGCGGGTGGGACGTGGGTTGAGATCGGAGGTGGCGCGTGAGTGAAGCGTTCGTCCATCCGTCGTCGTACGTCGACGACGGCGTCGAGATCGGCGCAGGAACAAAGGTCTGGCACTTCTCGCACGTGATGTCGGGCACGCGGATCGGCGCGGGATGCACCCTCGGACAGAACGTCCTCGTCGGCCCAAACGCCACGGTTGGGGACAACGTCAAGATCCAGAACAACGTCTCGGTCTACGAGGGGGTCGTCCTCGAGGACGATGTCTTCTGTGGACCGAGCTGCGTGTTCACCAACGTCCACCGGCCGCGGTCCGGGTTCCCGACCGACGCCAGCGCCTACCGGGAGACGATCGTGCGGCGCGGGGTGACGATCGGTGCGAACGCGACCATCGTCTGCGGACACACCCTCGGGGAGTACGCGTGCGTTGGGGCCGGCGCGGTCGTCACCAAGGACGTGCCGGCGTACGCCCTCGTCTACGGGAATCCGGCTCGCGTCCACGGATACCTCTGCCGGTGCGGGGCGCCGATTGCGTTCGACGGGGCCCCGGCGAGCTGCGCGGCGTGCGGGCGCAGCTACCGGAAGGTCGCCGACCGCGTCGAGATCATCGAGTAGTCGGTCCTAAGACAGGTACGACTTGATCGCCTCGACGACGTACGCCTGCTCCTCGTCAGTGATCTCCGGGAAGACCGGGAGAGAGAGCGCCTCGTGGCTCGCCGCCTCCGACTGCGGCAGCTGCCCTTCGCGATAGCCGAGGGGCGCGAAGCACTCCTGCAGGTGCAGAGGGCGGGGATAGTAGATCATCGTTCCGACGCCGTGCGCCTTGAGGTGCTCGCGGAGCCCGTCGCGCCGTCCATCGAGAACGCGGATCGTGTACTGGTGGAAGATGTGCGATCGCCCGGCCGCACGGTGCGGGGGGACGACGCCGTCGACGTCGGCGAGGCCCGCGTCGTAGACGTCGGCCTTCGCGGCCCGCGCGGTCGACCAGTCGTCGAGGTGGGCGAGCTTGACCGACAGGATCGCCGCCTGGATTGCGTCGAGGCGCGAGTTCACGCCGACCCGCTGGTGGAAGTACTTCGGCTTCGCCCCGTGGACGCGGAGTAGCCGGACGGCGTCGGCGAGCGCATCGTCGTTCGAGGTGACCATTCCCGCGTCGCCGTACGCGCCGAGGTTCTTCGTCGGGTAGAAGCTGAAACAGCCGAGATCTCCGATCGATCCGGCCTTCGCAGAGACGGGGTCGATCGAGTAGACGGCACCGATCGCCTGGGCCGCGTCTTCGACGACGGCGACGCCGTGGTCGGCGGCGACGGCGAGCGTTTCGTTCATGTCGGCGATCTGCCCGTAGAGATGGACGGGGATGATCGCCTTCGTCTTCGCCGCGCGTTCGGTGTCGTCGAGGAGCTCCCGAACGTGCCCGACATCGAGATTGAACGTCTTCGGTTCGATGTCGCAGAAGACCGGCTCGGCGCCGACGTTGTGGACGACGCCCGCGGTGGCGAAGAACGTGAAGCTCGGCAGGATGACCGCATCCCCCGGACCGATTTCGAGGGCTCGTAGCGAGAGAAGGAGCGCGTCGGTGCCGCTGGCGACGCCGATCGCGTGGGAGGCGTCGCAGTACGCGGCCGCTTTCTCCTCGAACGCCGCGACGTACGGGCCGAGGACGTACTTCGACGAGCCGACGACCTCGAGGACGGCGGCGTCGATCTCGTCGCGGATCGTCTCGTACTGGCGACGAAGGTCGAGGACGGGAACGTTCATCCGATCGGGACGCGATGCGCTGCTCTCAACGGGCATGTCGATTCCTCCATTCGCAGCGGATGGTACGCCAGGCGGCGGCCCGTCGCACTCGTACACCACGACGCGTCTCGACGAACCCTTCGCTCGATGCTCGGAACTTCTCCACGCACCCTAGGTATACTCGTCGATGGGTGTCAACTTGATGGATCGATCACGGCGAATTGCACGGTGTCTTCTCTGCGGGCTCCTCTGGGGCGCCCTGGCGGGGGCCGCTGTCGGCGCTCCGAGCCGGGTTCCCGTCGAGGACGCGCATCCGCGGATGCCGACCTCGCTCCAGCTTCTCGCGATGGAGGCGCAGGCACGCCCTCAGCACCTGGCGACGACCGCCGATGCCCTCGGCATCGACCTTGAGGACGGTGAGGTCGTCGTTATCGTCGAGCCGACGTCGGGACGAGCGACGCGCGTTGACGAGGCGGCCGTCCGCGCGCTCGGCGGGAGCGTCGAAGCGCGATCGGACAGCCTGCTGCGCGTCCGCGCGCCGGCCGAGCGTCTGTTCGATCTCGCCGATCGCGTCTCCGGGGTTGCCTACATCCGCGAGCCGTACGACGCGCGCCCGGTCGCCGTCACGAGCGAAGGCGTGTCGGTCAGCGGGGCGTCCGACTTCCACACCGCCGGGTACTACGGGCAGGGCACCAAGGTCGCGATCATCGACCTCGGCTTCAGCGGCTACACCGCCGCGCGCAACGCGGGCGAACTCGACAACGTCGTGTTCACGTACGACTACACCGGCGACGGCTTCGAGACGTACACCGTGCACGGGACCGGCGTCGCCGAGATCGTCGCCGACATGGCGCCGCAGGCCGAACTCTACCTGATGATGGTCGGCGACTCGGTCGATCTGCAGAACGCCCTCGATGACTGCGTCGCTCGCGGCGTGCAGGTGATCAATCACTCGGTCGCCTGGTTCAACTCCAACTTCTACGACGGAACCGGAACGATCGCCAACATCGCCAACGACGCACGGAGTCAAGGGATTCTCTGGGTGAACGCGGCCGGGAACTACGCCGCCGGCGGACACTGGCAGGGAGAGTTCGTCGACAGCGACAACGGCGGCGTCGGAGACGGATACCTCGACTTCGCAACCCCCGGAACGGACCAGGATTTCGTCGACGCGGACGGCCGAGACGAGGGGAACGAGATCTACGCCGCCGCCGGCAAGCAGATCCGTGTCTACATGACGTGGAACGACTGGGCCGTTCGGACACAGAACTACGACCTTCATCTCTACAACAGCGCGGGGACGAAGGTCGCTTCGTCGACCAACCTCCACACCGGTTGGCAGCAGCCAACGGAGCGGATCGTCTACGACGTCCCAACGTCGGGGGACTACGAGATCGTCGTCGAGAGCGTCAACGCGCCCGACGCGCCGGAGATCGAGTTCTTCGTCTTCGTCGACAGCGCGTCCCCGGCTCTCGAGCACCAAGTCGCGAGGAGTTCGGTCGCCGCGCCGGCGAACTCGGAACACGTGTTCACGGTCGGAGCGATCAGCCAGGCCAACTGGACGCCGGGTCCGGCCGAGAGCTTCAGTTCGCGCGGGCCGTCGAACGACAGCGTCTACACCGCGAGCATCAAGAAGCCCGACATCGCCGGACCGGACGCCGTCTCGGGCTACACGTACGGGTTCCGTGGATTCGGCGGAACGTCGGCGGCGTCTCCGCACGTTGCCGGAGCAGCCGCATTGCTCCTTTCGGAGAACTCGGCGCTCACGGCCGCGGGCCTCCAGACCAAGTTGGAGGCTGACGCCATCGACATGGGTGATGCGGGGAAGGACGACACGTACGGCTGGGGGCGCCTCGACCTCGAGCCAACTCCACTTGATCCCCTGCGCGGCCACTGGGCGCTGGACGAAGGGAGTGGGGCGAGTGCGGGGGACAGCTCGGGGAACGGGAACGACGGGACGATCCACGGGGAGGCGAGCTACGCGGCGGGGCAGAGCGGGACGGGGCTGTCGTTCGACGGGACGAACGACTACGTGGCGATTCCCGACGACGTGACGTTAGACGTGACGGGGGACCTGTCGATCGAGTTCTGGATGCGCAGCGACGGGATCGGGGACGCGTTCCAGGTGCTGGTGTCGAAGCGGTCGGACTCGGACTGGACTGGACCGTACCAGGTGTGGCTGGACAACCGAGCGTCGCGGGGGATGTCGATGGCGATTCGGTTTGTGCTGGGAGCGGGGACGGCGTCGAGGGTTCTGACGGCGAACAGTGCGATTGTGTCGGGTCAGAGGACGCACGTGGTGGCGACGGTGACGGGGACGACGACGCGGATCTACGTGGACGGGGTGGAGCAGGCGAGCGGAACGTTCACGGGGACGCGGCAGACGAACGGAGCGCCGGTGAAGCTGGGGGTGTACCCGCACGGTGGGGGGAACGCGGGCCGCTACTTCGACGGGATGCTCGACGAGGTGAAGATCCACGCCGAGGCGATTGTGCCTACGCCACCGGCCCCGCCGGCGCTCGAGATTACGACGACGACGTTGGCGAACGGACAGGAAGGACGAAGCTACAGCGAGACGGTGGCGGCGACGGGAGGGACGCTGCCGTACACGTGGTCCGCGGCGGGGCTGCCGACGGGGTTGAGCATCAACGAGAACACGGGCGCGATCACGGGGACGCCCGCGGAAGGGACGGCGGGGGATCACGCGGTGATGGTGATGGTGACGGACGCCGTGACGGCGACGGACGACCAGGAGTACACGCTGACGATCGACCCGGCGGGATCGAACCTGGTGGGTGAGTGGCAGTTGGACGAGGGGAGTGGGAGCACGGCGGGGGACAGCTCGGGGTACGGGAACGACGGTGTGATCTACGGGGCGAGCTGGGTGGCGGGGCACTCGTCGACGGGGCTGTCGTTCGACGGGACGAACGACTACGTAGAGATCCCGGACGACGCGACGCTGGATGTGGCGGGGGACCTGTCGATCGAGTTCTGGGTGCGGAGCGATGAGATTGGGGACACGTTCCAGTGTCTAGTGTCGAAGCGGTGGGACTCGGATTGGACGGCACCGTACCAGGTGTGGTTGGACAACCGATCGTCGCGGGGGATGTCGATGGCGATTCGGTTTGTGTTGGGGGCGGGGACGGCGTCGAAGATTCTGACAGCGAACAACGCGTTGGTGGCGGGTGAGTGGGCGCACGTGGTGGCGACGGTGACGGGGACGACGACGCGGATCTACGTGGACGGGGTGGAGGAAGCGAGTGGGACGTACAGCGGGACGCGTCAGGCGAACGATGCGCCGGTGAAGCTGGGCGTGTACCCGAACGGCGGAGGGAACTACGGGTTCTGGTTCGACGGGGCGTTGGACGAGGTGAAGATCCACGCGGAGGCGATCGTGCCTGCGCCGGCCGCCGTCTCGTCCGCGCTCGCTCTCAAGGCGGTTGGAGCGGTCGTTCGCGTCGTGCCGAACCCCGTCACGCAATCGGCTCGCTTCGAAGCTCCGGATTCGTCGGTGGTGGAGATCTGGGTCCAGGTCTACGACTTGGCGAGGAATCTCGTCTTCGACAGCGGTTGGGTCGACGGGGATTCGATTCTTTGGGACAGCCGAAACGATGCGGGCGAGGAGCTCGCCAACGGCCCCTATCTCTACGTCGCGTGGACGAAGGACTCGGGCGGCGCGGTCCGAGCGAACGGCGTTGGGAAGCTCTTCCTGTCCAGGCACTAGACCGGGATTCGTCCTCGGCGCTCCCTAGCGGGCGTCCGTCTCCTCTTCGTGATCGGGTCTTGTCATTTCGGCCGCGTTCTCTATAATTCATTCGTTGAATTCGACAAGTGAATGGTACGTTGCCATGGATAAAAACAGCGGGCCGAACGAGGAAGCGCGCGAGCTGGAGCTTCTCGAAGTCATCGAGGAGGATCCTGCGGTTCGTCAGGTCGACATCGCCACACGTCTTGGCGTGGCCGTCGGGACCGTCAATTGGCTCCTGAAGCGCCTCGCCGGGAAGGGCTACATCCGGATGAAGCGGATCGGTCGCTGGCAGTGGCGGTACCTCCTGACGCCGTCAGGAATCGCGCGCAAGGCCAAGCTGACGCGTCAGTACGTGCGGGCGTCGATGACGCAATACCGGAAGACGCGCACGCAAGTTCTCTCCCTGATTGAGGAAGTCAAAGAGACAGGCTGGAGTGAGGTCCGTCTGATCGGGGATCCGACGAACGATCTGGTCGACGTCTGTCGGCTCACGTGCGTCGAGCAGGAGCTGAAGCTCGCCAAGGAGACGAAGTCTCGGGATCACGTCCCGGCCTTTCGCGTCGTCGGGCGGGACGTACGATTGGAGCTGCCGGAAACTGCGGCGAAGGACGGGGATGGATAAGCTGGTCGTCAACATCAGCTCGAAGCGCACGAGGATCCGGAACGGCCTGTCGGAGCTGTGGGCCTTCCGTGAGTTGCTCTTCTTCTTCATCTGGCGCGACGTCAAGGTTCGCTACAAACAGACGGTGATTGGCGTCCTCTGGGCAGTTCTTCAGCCGTTCTTCGCGATGGTCGTGTACAGCATCGTCTTCGGGAGGATGATCGGCGTTCCGTCGGAGGGGGTCCCGTACCCGATCTTCAGTTACACCGGACTTCTGCCGTGGAACCTCTTTTCCACGGGGATATCAAGCGCGGCGACCAGCACCGTCTCGAACTCCAATCTGTACAGCCGCGTCTACTTCCCGCGGATCATCGTGCCGACGGCGACTGTTCTCACGGGGTTGGTTGATTTCGGCGTCGCGTTCGTCGTGCTCATCGGGATGATGCTGTACTTCGGAACCCCGATTACGTGGAACATCGTCTGGCTGCCGCTCTACATTCTCCTCACCCTTGCCATTGCGCTCGGGATGAGCTTCTGGCTTTCGGCGCTGAACGTGCGCTACCGCGACGTGCGGTATGTGACCGGATTCCTGACTCGCTTCTGGCTCTATGCAACGCCGGTCATCTACCCGAGTTCGATCGCCAAGGGGTCGTTCCGTTTCCTCGTAGATCTGAATCCGATGAGCGGGGTCGTGGAGGGGTTCCGCTGGGCCCTCCTCGGTACCGGCGTTCCGCCGAGCGGCCGGATGTTCGTCTTCTCCGTGATCATTTCGCTCCTCGTGTTCATTTCGGGAGTTTTCGTCTTCCGGAGAATGGAAAGGTCGTTCGCTGATGTCATCTAGCCTAGCGGTGCGAATCGTCAGCAGGCGGTCCCGATGACGCGACCAATGGTCTCTTGCGAGGGTGTCGGAAAGCGCTACCGGCTTGGCCAGCTGTCTGGCTATCGGACGTTTCGGGACGCGCTCGCGGATCGGGTCTCGTCTCTGGCGGCGAAACGGCGCGGGGAGCACGATTCTCCGGAGAACGAGCGACATCTCTGGGCGCTTCGCGACGTGTCGTTCGACGTCTCACAAGGGGAGGCGCTGGGGATTGTCGGGCGGAACGGATCGGGCAAGTCGACGCTTCTCAAGGTGCTCTCCCGGGTGACGTACCCGACGGAAGGTCGCGCCACCGTGCGCGGACGCGTCGGCTCTCTGCTGGAAGTCGGAACCGGCTTCCATCCCGAGCTGACTGGGAGGGAGAACGTCTACCTGCGCGGCGCGATCATTGGGATGAGGCGGCGCGAGATCGACCGGAAGTTCGACGAGATCGTCGCGTTCTCCGGCGTGAAGAAGTTCTTGGACACGCCGTTGAAGCGCTATTCGAGCGGGATGCGTGTGAGGCTGGGCTTCTCCGTCTCCGCCTACCTCGAGCCCGAGGTGCTGTTCATCGACGAGGTCTTGGCCGTAGGGGACGTTGAGTTTCAGGGGAAGTGCCGCGACAAGATGGGGAGTCTCATCTCGGGCGGAGGTACGGTCCTGTTCGTCAGCCACAACGTGACCGCCGTCAAGGCACTCTGCCCGAGGTGCATCCTGCTCGAGAAGGGGCGCATCGTGGCAGACGGCCCGACCGAGGAGGTATTCGACACCTACCTGGCCGTGGCCCGATCGTCGGAAGATCGAGGAGGGATTCCAGACGATGCCCCTCGGAGGGGCACGGGCGAGGCGCGTTTTCGGCGCGTCGACGTTCTGGGACCGGACGGACGTTCCGTCGACGAGGTTCGGATCGGGGAGAAGCTTCGCGTTCGTGCGACGATCGAGGTTCTCCGAGCGATTCCCGATGCGGTCATCGAAGTCGGGATCTCGACCTTGGACTACGTCCGCGTTGGGACGTCGTTCTCGCTTGACGATTGGGACAAGGGAGCGCCGCTCGACCCCGGGTGGTACGACGTTTCCGTCGAGATGGAACAGGGGCTTTTCGCTCGTGGGTACGCGATCGACGTCGGGCTTCACCACAGGACCGGTGCGACAGTCGACTTCCTCAACCGCGTCGCGGTCGTCCACGTTCGGGCCGTCCAGAAGGCGCTTCGAGCAGACCCCTTCTTGTCGATTCAGCGAGGCTACTACTCCCCCGAAACACGTTGGGGGCTCTTGGAGCAGACGAACCCCGGAAGAGGCTACGAGCAAGATTCGAAGGGAGGTGCGTGAACGGTTCATGACGACGGCAGAAGAGCGCAAGTCGCCGTGGGTTCACCCGCTGGCCGACATAGAGGAGGACGTCCGCCTCGGGACAGGTACGGTCGTGTGGCGATACTGCCACGTTCGCCGAGGGGCCGTGATTGGTGAGGAGTGCATCCTCGGAATGGGAGTCTTCGTCGACGCCGACGTGACCGTCGGCAGCCGGGTCAAGATCCAAAACGGGTGCTACGTTTACCGAGGCTCCGTGATCGAGGATCGCGTCTTCCTCGGCCCGAGCGTGATTCTGACCAACGATCGCCATCCACGAGCCACCGTGCCCGGGGGCGACCTGCAATGCGACGACGACTGGCAGCTCGAGGGGGTCCGGGTTCGGGAGGGGGCATCGCTTGGAGCCGGCGTCATCGTGAGAGGCGGGGTGACTGTCGGCCGGTTTGCGATGGCGGGTGCCGGCGCCGTGGTGACTCGGGACGTCCCCGACTACGCCCTCGTCGTCGGAACCCCGGCCAGGCTCGTCGGATTCGTGTGCGAGTGCGGGCACAGGCTGACTCGTCGTGGCGCGGGCGCGCAGGACGAGTGGCGCTGCGAGACGTGTGATCAGGTCGTTCGGTTGCCGGGCAGCTACGATGTGCTCGACCGAGAGCCCGGTTACAGTCGATCGGCGAATCCGGAATCGGAATCCGAGTGAGGGACGACTGTGTCTGAGAAGAAGAGCTATCGCGCGGGAGTCGTCGGCGTAGGGGCCATGGGCCGCTACCACGTGCGTAACTACGCCGAGATGGACGCTGTCGATCTGGTTGCGATTTGCGATACAGATACCTCCGCACGGGAGCGGATTTCCGGGGCGTACAAGCTGAAGACCTACGCGGACCACATCGAGATGGCGGAGACGGAGCGCCTCGATGTGGTCTCCGTTGTGGTCCCAACGCACCTTCACGCGCAGGTCTCGTGCGACCTGCTCGAGCGCGGCGTTCACGTGCTGGTCGAGAAGCCGATCGCGTCGACGGTAGAGCAGGGGCAAGGGATGATCGAGGCGGCGCGCAAGGCCGGCACGGTGCTGATGGTGGGGCACGTGGAGCACTTCAACCCCGCGATCAACGAGATTCGTAAACGTCTCGCGCGAAGCGAACTTGGAAAGGTCTTCCAGATCCACGCGCGCCGACTGAGCCCGTTCCCCCTCCGAATCACTGACGTAGGAGTGATTCTCGACCTTGCATCGCACGACATCGAGGTGATGCGTCACCTCGTGGATTCCGACGTCGCGCGGGTCTTCGCAGAGGTGGCGCAGAAGGCGCACGCCCTCGGCGAGGATCTTCTGAGTGGGCTGCTGCGGTTCGAGAACGGCGTGATCGGCGTGCTCGACGTCAACTGGCTCACGCCGACGAAGGTTCGGCAGCTCACGATTCTCGGCGAGAACGGGATGTACTTGGCCGACTACATCACGCAGGACGTGTTCTGGTACCAGAACAGTCAGATGATGCATCAGGCCTCCTCCAGGGATGTCTTCCGCGGGGTTTGGGAAGGTGACATGATCAAGGTCCGCGTCGAGAAGAGGGAGCCTCTCCGTGAGGAACTCGACGCGTTCCTCGAGGCGGTTCGCGGCCACATCCCGGTTCCCGTGAGCGGAGAGGACGGGCTCGACGTCCTGAGTACGGCGAAGTGGCTCGTAGAGTCGGGCGTGACGCACGCGCCGATCGAGGTCGAGCATGGGCGATAGGACGACGAGTCTTCGAGGCAAGAGAGTGCTCGTCACGGGCGGAGCCGGCTTCATCGGAAGCCACCTCGTGGATCGGATCGCCCAGGAAGCCCCCGAAGCGCTGTGCGTCGTCGACAACCTCTTTCTCGGACGGCGGGAGAACCTCGCCGACGCCGAGGGGCTGTTCCCGAACCTGCGCTTCTACCAAGAGGACGTCTGCGATGCGGACCGAATGGAGGAGGTCGTCCGCGATCTCGACATCGAGGTCGTCTTCCACCTCGCGGTCGTGCCGCTGCCGGCGTCGCTCGAGCGTCCGAGCTGGTCGTTCGACACGAACGTCCGGATGTCGCTCGTCCTTTGCGAGCTCCTTCGTGCGGGCTCGTACGAAACCCTCATTCACTTCTCGTCGTCCGAGGTCTACGGAACGGCGCTGCGTGTCCCCATGGACGAGGACCATCCGCTTCTTCCCAAGACGCCGTACGCGGCGAGCAAGGCGGCGTCGGATCACCTGGCGCTCTCCTACGAGTCGACGTTCGGCTTGGACGTGCGCGTGCTTCGGCCGTTCAACAACTACGGGCCGCGACAGAACGATGGATCGTACGCGGCGGTTATCCCGATCGTCTTGCAGCGCGCCCTCACTGGGGAGCCGATTGAGATTCACGGAACGGGTGACCAGACGCGCGACTTCATCTTCGTGCGCGACACCGCGGAAGCGGCAGTCCGAGCCTACGCTTGCCCCGAGTGCAAAGGACGTGCGGTGAACGTTGCCAGCGGTGAGGAGACCTCGGTCAACGAGATCGTCCGCGAGTTGACTCGAAGGATCGGCTCGGACAGCCCCATCCGCACGCTGCCTCCCCGTCCGGGGGACGTGCAGAGGCACTGCGGCGGTATCCGCTTGGCCGAGGAACTTCTCGGGTTCGCGCCGGCGACCGCGCTGCGGGATGGGTTGATCGAAACGGTCGAGTGGTACAGGAACAGGGTTGAAGGGAGGTAGGTTGTCCCAGCCACCGAGAGGGGAGCGGATACGACTTGCGTGGCCGCAACTGGGTGACCGCGAGCTATCGAACGTCGCGGAGGTCCTTCGAAGCGGGCTCGTCTCCCAGGGGCCGAAGAGCAAGCAGTTCGAGGACCTCGTCTGCGAGCGCTTGGACGTTTCGTTCGCGTTCGCCACGAGCTCCGGGACGACGGCTCTTCACTTGGCGCTGGCCGCGGCAGGGATCGGTCCCGGCGACGAGGTCCTCGTAGCAGACTTCACCTTCCCCGCGACGGGGAACGTCGTGCTTCAGCAAGGGGCGCGCCCCGTCTTGGTCGACATCGACCCGAGGCTTCTCGCGATGAGTCCCGAGGATGCTCGGCGGAAGGCGACCCGGAACACGCGCGCGCTGCTTCCTGTCCATCCGTTCGGTGCGGCGGCGGACATGGATGCGCTGATGAAGCTCGCCGGGGAACTCGATCTCGCGGTCATCGAGGATGCAGCCACGGCGTTCGGGGGAAACTACAGAGGGCGTTCGTGCGGGACAATCGGGAACCTGGGATGCTTCAGCTTCCACGGGAGGAAGGTCATCACGACCGGAGAGGGCGGAATGGTCGTGACGGACGACGAGGATCTCGCCGACAGGGTTCGCGTCCTCCGAAACCACGGCGGGGTCAGGATCGATGGGCGCTACGCATTCGCCGACGTCGGGTACAACTACAGGATGAGCGACGTCCAAGCGGCAATCGGCATCGCTCAGCTCGAGCGGCTCGATGACTTGATCGCCGCGTTGCGAGAGAGCGCGCATCTCTACGATCGTCTACTCGATGGCGCCGAGCACGTCACGATCCCTCCTGAGCCTGAGTGGGGGAGAGACGTGCATCAATCGTACGTCGTGCTTCTCGATTCGGAAGTCGATCGCGATGCGGTCATCCGCGAAATGGCATCGCGCGGGATCGAGACGACCTTGGGAACCTACGCGTTGCACGCGGAGCCGGCGTATGCCAGGCTCGGAGGGTACGCGCCGGGAGATCTCCCGGCATCGTTTCACGCAAGCCGGCACAGCCTAGCGCTTCCCCTGTACTCGGGGCTCACGAACGAGCAAGTCGACTACGTCTCGAACTCGCTTCGCGCAGCTGTGGCCGGCTGCCTTGGCAAGCGCGGCCGTACGATGGGGGAGAAAAGGTCAAGCGAAGGACAGGACTGATGTCGAAACGAGTGCTCTTCGTTGGCAGCAAGAAGCTGGGCCTTGAGGCGCTGAAGGAGTCGGTGTCCGTCAGCTCTGAAAGCGTCTGCGGTGTCGTAGCTCTGAATGATCAGGACGATCCACGGTCTGTTCTCGGGGAGTTCAAGACGTATGTTGAATCCCAGCGTCTCCAGTTGCATGTTGCCGGGGGAGGGAAAGAACTAGCGGCCATCGTGCGGAGATTGAAGCCCGATCTATGTCTGGTTGTGGGATGGTATACCCTGATCGGGAACGAGCTCCTGAAGGCAATCCCTGACGGCTGGCTAGGAATTCACGCGTCTCTCTTGCCGAGGTATCGAGGAGGAGCTCCCCTTGTTTGGGCGATCATCCAAGGCGAAAGAAAGAGCGGCGTATCTCTGTTCCACTTCGCCGACGAGATGGATGCAGGTCCCGTCGTCGGTTCCGCTGAGTTTCCGATTTCGCAGACAGCAACCATCTCTGATGTTCTGCTCCTAGCGGGAAACGCAGTTCGGCGCGTGGTGAAAGACAACCTTCCGGCTGTCCTTGACGGCTCTGCGATAGCCGTAGCTCAGGATCACGGCAGTGCAACATACTGCTCCCTCCGCTCACCGAATGACGGGCACATCGATTGGAGCAAGGGCGCGGCCACGATCCACAACTTCGTTCGAGCGCAATCGGAGCCGTACCCGGGAGCCTTTGGGGTCTCGGATTCAGGTGAGCAAGTCAGAATCTGGGAATCGGCGCCCTTCGAAAGGCCCCTTCTTGGCCCGGTTGGCAAGGTTGCGTTCTGCATCAACGGAGACCCGATCGTAGCTTGTGGGCAAGGAACAGGACTGCGGATTCTCCGAGCCTCACACGAAGGCACGAGGGGCTCTCAAGACGTCAGGCTTCGGGTCGGGGAACGGCTGCTGTGAGTGGATCGTTGACTCCAGAGCGTCTTGCAGGTTGTCCTGCCGCAAGCCTGGTTGTCCCTAGCGTGGTCGACAGAGCCGAACGGCTCCGCTCCGTCGCGATGAGGAGTCGCTCCGTTCCTGCGAAGTGCAATGGCTTCTTTCGCCGCCACGGCGACTGTCGGGGCGGCAGTGCCCGCTTGAATGTGCTTGTGCAGGGAGCACCTGAGTCTCCCAGTCCGTGGAGACGGTGGTCGTTGGCTCGCATGTACTGTGATGCTGCAATCCTAGGTCCCAATGCGAGGAAGGGTTTCGGTCAAGGGGAAGCCCTCCGGGTTGCGTGCGCAACGGAGAGGGCTGCCTCGCGCGCCGCGCAGAGCGCGCCATTAAGGATGCCGACATGATCGCAGTTTCGCTCGACCTGGATTGGGCGCACGATGAGCTGATAGCGGACACTCTGGAGATCCTCGGGCGATCCGGAGTGAGTGCGACGCTTTTCGTGACACACGCATCGCCGCTGATCTCGAGGATCGATGGTCACGAACGCGCAATCCATCCAGACTTCACGAGAACGACGGACATCGAGAGAGAACTAGAGAGGGTCCTGGCGATCGTTCCGGAAGCGCGAGGAGTGCGCTGTCACTCGTACGTGCAGAGCACACCAATTCTCCGGGCGTTTCGAACACACGGCCTTGTGTACGACTCGAACCTCGTGATGTTCGGTCAAGGCTTCGCTCGTCCGTTCGTGGATTGGACGGGTCTGGTCCGGTTTCCGGTCTACTGGGAGGACGACGTGAACTGCGTCTGCCAAGGTGATTGGAGCTCCGTGTTGCCCAACCTGAACGAAGATGAGGCGCTATTCGTGTTTGACTTCCACCCGATTCACGTGTACCTGAACACCGAGACGATTGAGCGCTACGAACAGGCAAGGGCGGTGAATTGGGATCTGACCCGGATGAAGGGTCTCCGCAACCCCGAGAGCTCCGGAGTGGGGACCCGCGTCTTCCTCAAGAGGCTCCTGCGCTTGGTTCAGGAGGGCGGAGTTACCAGTTGTACGCTGGGGGAGGCAGCGACGCTGCTAGTCTCAAGAGCAGAGACCTCACCGAGTACCGGTGGTGCTGAGGCAAGCGGTGCTGAAGTGCAGAGCTGACGTCATGCTGGGGACCTTTGAGAAGACGCAGCGCGAACTGAGACGGGACGTGATGACCGACATGAGACTCGCAGCGTTCGGCCAGACGCACGTACTCTACGCCTGCATCGAGACGTGCGCTGCGGTAGGCGGAGACCTGGCCGCGTTGGGACATGTCGAGCTGGGCCGGAGTAGGCTGTGACAGAGGGCGGTTCCTGATGCTTGCCGAGAGATTTGGCGGTGGCTTCTTGATACTCCACGAGGCGATAGCCAGGCAGGTGCTGCTGGAAAGCGGACGGGTGAGGTGTGCGCCCTTGCTTGGAGGCTGTTCTTGAGAAGGCGTAGAACTCCGTTCGGTTCTGAATGCAAGACAAACGGCGATTCAGCTTTCCGCTTGAAGGACAGGGGAACTCGGGAGGCCCCAGCACGATGAGTGAAGTCTTCTTCATCACGGGTTGTGTGAGGAGTGCGACCACGGCATTCGCCAAGATCTTGGATACTTGCACCAACGCGGAGGTGTCCATCGAGCAGGTACCAAAGCTGTTGATTGAATCTCGTGAGATGACGAAGGGCAATCTCGCGAAGCCAGAGGCGGTGCTTCTTTCCGCCAAGCAGCCGTACATACAGGACGTTCTGGATCGGGGACTCAAGTACGGCGACAAGAATCCAGCCTACATCCCCTTCATTGCACACTTCCCGCTCGCATGGGACTGCAAGATCATCTTCTTGGTGCGCGACGGGCGAGATGTCGTTCGCTCTATGATGGACTTCCACGAGCTCTACTCCGGAAACATCTTCGCCATGGCAGAGGACGGCGAACCGGAAGGTTCCGCCGTTCCTGAGGAGGATCCCTGGGACTACAGCAGGCTGAGGCCCTCTTCGGAGGATCCGGTCTGCAGTTCGTGGACGAGCTTCGACCGGTTCCAGAAGTGTGCTTGGCATTGGGCGAAGGTCAACGAGTTGGCTCTGGACAACCTGGCGAAGGTTGATGCTGACCGCCGGATGACGGTCGACGTGTCCAATACGGACACTGAGACGGTCGAGCGGGTGTTCGACTTCCTCGGGCTGTCTGGCTTTGATCCTGTCAAGGTTGGCGACATGCTAGACGCGCGTATCAACTCCCTGCTGGACAAGGCGGGGAAGTCGGACAGGTTCCCGAAATGGAAGGCTTGGACAGATGAGCGAAGCCGGATGTTCGAGAAGCAAGCCGGGGAGATGATGTCTAGGCTCGGCTATTGGCCATGAGGATTGCATCTGAACTTCAATCCCGCGGGCTGTTGAGAGGGTCAGGAATGCCGATTGAACGGAGTGAACGTCAAGTACCGCCGGACACGACGGGCTTGGTCTCCATCTGCACCAAAGGGTTCGCAGCTTCTTGCGATGCTCCAAACAGGGAACGAAGGCGCTGAGCGGAGTCCGGACGTTTCGCGGGACAAGCCTCTCTCGGCGTCGCGAAGGAGAAGGGGTAGGGATGGGAAAGGCGCGTAGGGCCAGGTTCTTCGTGGGCATCCACGAAATTGGAGACTACTCCCTCCGTTTGTCACAGGGGTTGCGAGCGAACGGCTGCGACGTGACCAACGTGGTGATTGCTCCGAGATCCCCATTGCTCGAACGCGCCGAGACGCACGACCGCCACATCGTCCTCTCCAAGCGACGTCGTCGTCGGGACCTCCAGCTGGCAAAGGAATTTCTCCGGTACGTCCGAGGGCACGACGTCTTCGTCTTCGTCTTCGCGCAATCGTTCACAAGCCATCTGGCGGCCGACGAGCACAGGCTCCTGCGCAAGCTCGCCTACGTGGATCTTGCGTTGCTCAAAGCGCTAGGAAAGAAGAGCGTGGTCGTCTTCCTTGGAGATGACGTTCGATCTCGCCGAATGCTGCTCGAAGAGACGGAGGAAGCAGGGCTCGACGCGCACGCGAAGTACGCGAGGATCGAGATTGGCCTCAACGTCGGCGGCCGGGACGGACTGAGACGTCGCAGAGCAAGGAGAATCGAACGCTACGCCACCCACATCTTTGCACAGCCTAGCTACGCGCATCTCCTGACCAGGGAGTACCACTTCATGTGGCTCCCGGTGAACCTCGCGGCGTTCGATTTCTCGATTGGCCAGACTCAATGTCCTCTCGTGATTCATGCTCCCAGCAACCCCACGTTCAAGGGGACGGCGCACGTACTCGATGCAGTTCGCAGGCTCAAGGAAGAGGGCTACGAGTTCAGGTTCGAGCTCTGCCAAGGGATGAAGAACGAACGCGTCAGGGAGCTTCTGTCCGCGGCGGACATCGTCGTCGACCAGGTGATCATTCCAAGCCACGGATTGTTCGCTGTCGAGGCGATGGCGAGCGGCTGCGCGGTACTGGGAAGCGTCGTTCCCGGCTACAATGGATTCCCGGCCGATCTCCCGATCATGACGACGACTCCGGACACGCTCTACATGAACCTGAAGCTTCTGCTGGGAGATGAGAAGCTTCGAGCGGACATGGCGCACGCGGGAAGGGTCTACGTCGAGGAGCATCATGATCACGTGAAGGTCGCCGGTGACTTCCTTCGGCGGATCGGTGAGGCGTGAGCGCGCGAAGCCTTGGTCCGGGGAATGGCGATCACGTGAGTGAGCCTCCCGCCCGTTCCGTTTGCATCCTGTCGTTCTCCGGGGTGGCCGGCGATCCTCGGGTTCTGAAGCAGGTGAGAAAATGCATCGCGCTCGGTTTCCGCGTCTCGGTCGTCGGGTATGGATCGACCGGGCGCTTGCCCGAAGGAGTGGGGTTCTTCGATCTTCGGCGGGGACGTTCACAGCCTGTTGTGGACCGGCGGTTCCTCCACAGGGTGATTCGCGCCCTCCGGGATCCGCGAATCCTGAAGAAAAAGGCGCTGCAGTGGCTCAGGAGAGCTTCTCCGTACGTCGGTCTCTTGATTCCGTGGGCCTACCTCGCCGAGTACTGGTTGCATCCGATGACACGGGCGGCGCGCGATGCGGCACGACACGCTGGCTGCGACTTCGTGGTGGCGAACAACATCCGGGCGCTGCCGGCGGCTCTGTCTGCGGCGGCAGGGGCGCCGGTGGTCTACGACGCGCACGAGTACGCTCCGGATGATCATGGCAACAAG
>Ga0180434_10000527_pt1 | contig 56235 bp, 63 predicted proteins | sample SS_ome_7_FD_132453 | JGI IMG/M metagenome (GOLD analysis project Ga0180434, IMG submission 132453) | Hypersaline lake sediment archaeal communities from the Salton Sea, California, USA - SS_1_D_2 metaG | ecosystem: Environmental > Aquatic > Non-marine Saline and Alkaline > Hypersaline >...
AACGCAGCAATATTCTTTATGTATTTGATATCTGTGTTATCATATACGTATACATCCTCTTTGTAGAATGTTTAAGATTAAAAATGAGAGGAAGAATTTATGATGTTTAGTGTTCAATCAGAGAAATTGTTAGAGACAACGATAAAAGACTTGATTATTCCAGTTGATAAAGTTGCTCATGTCCAAATTGGTAATAGTCTAGAGCATGCTTTACTTGTATTAACGAAAACAGGATATACGGCAATTCCAGTATTAGATTTAGACATGCGATTACATGGAATTATAAGCACGAACTTAATTATGGATGCTATATTAGGGTTAGAGAGAATCGAGTTTGAACGACTTGAAAAAATGAAAGTTGAAGAGGTAATGAAAAAAGATATTCCAAAGCTTTTAATTAATGATCGTGTGATGAAAGCTTTAAAACTAGTCATCAATCATTCTTACGTATGTGTGACAAATGAAGATGGCTTTTTAGAAGGAATATTTACTAGAAGGGTTATATTGAAGCATCTTCATGGACATATTCGAAAGTTAAATAAATCTTGAGAAAGCGCCATTCCGGCGTTTTTTCCTTTTCGACCATTTTTTTATACAAAAAGTTATATAGATTTTTATTGGAGGAGGAGCAATTTGGAGAAGGTATTTCAGAGAGAGCGGACAATAAACAAACGAACGAATCGGCCATATGTATTAGCAGCCGTTATGCTTGCGATGTTTATGGCGGCTGTTGAAGCAACCATTGTTTCAACAGCTATGCCAGTCATTGTTTCAGAAATTGGTGGTTTCTCAAAATATAGCTGGATTTTTTCATCATATTTGTTAATGAATGCCGTAACTGTTTTAATATATGGGAAGTTATCGGATATCTTTGGTCGAAAACCAGTTCTGATTTTTGGGGTTATTTTCTTTTTATTTGGCTCTTTACTATGCGGATTAGCTCAATCAATGGAAATGCTTATTTTTTATCGTTTTCTTCAAGGTTTTGGAGCAGGGGCTGTTATGCCAATCGCTTCTACAATTGTTGGAGATATTTATACAAAAGAAGAAAGAGCTAAAATTCAAGGATATTTATCAAGTGTTTGGGGAATATCCGCTATAACTGGACCAATTTTAGGAGGCCTTCTTGTTGAATATGTAAGCTGGCGTTTTGTATTTTGGATTAACATCCCAGTTGGTATTTTAGCAATAATAGGATTGATTACTTTTTTACATGAACAAGTTGATAAGAAAAAGGTGAAAATTGATTATTTAGGATCTTTATATTTATTTTTAGCTATAAGTGCAATTATGTTTGTTTTGGTCGAAGGCGGGGTCGGTTTTCCTTGGACATCCTTACCAATCCTTTCGTTATCAGGAACATTTCTGTTCTTTATGATTTTATTTATTTTACACGAAAAAAGAGTACAAGCTCCAATGATGCCATTTTCTCTATGGAAAGAGAGGGCCATATTATTTGCTAATTTAACGTCCTTTACGACAGGTATCATCTTAATCGGTATTTCATCGTTTCTACCTACATACGTTCAAGGGGTTATGGGAAAATCTCCGATGGTTGCTGGGTTTACATTGACAACAATGTCCATCGGATGGCCAATTGCTTCAACATTAGCAGGTAGACTTATTTTAAAAATTGGTTTTCGTACAACCTCAACCATTGGTGGATTCTTTTTAATTTTAGGTGGGTTTATTTTTTATCATTTATCAGCAGATGATGGACCAGTAATGGCCATGTTTGGATCTTTTTTCGTTGGTGTCGGCATGGGACTATCCACGACTTCGTTTATTGTTCTTATTCAATCAACTGTTCAATGGAGTCAAAGAGGTATAGCAACTGCGACGAATATGTTTATGCGAACACTAGGTAGTACAGTTGGAGCAGCCCTATTAGGTGGAATTTTAAATAGTCGGTTATCTAACTACTTAAAGTTGAAAGGAGAAGATGATGAATCAGCTTTAAATGCTGCACACTCCTTACTTAACCCACATGATCAATCCCTCCTATCTTCTGAAATGAAGACAATTTTAAAAGAAGGATTAAATCTTGCCTTGCACAATGTCTATATAGGAGTATTGATTTTTGCGGTTATTAGCTTTTTTCTCATTCTTTTTTTACCACATGATAAAAAGGCATAGTTATATGGTTCCTAAGTGTCTTTGAAGAAGGGGACACTTAGGCAATTATTTTATCGTTACAGAAAGTTTAAGTTCAATAAAGTGTTAAAGTGCTTTCTTTGTAGGTATTCTAGTATCTAGTAAGAAGTGCCATCGACTTGGGTCGCTTCGGCATCGCTGTGGCGCTCAGGTTACTCGCGGGTCCTCCAGCGCCCTTCGCCGATAGGGCGCTTTGCGCTTTTCTTAATTCTTCTTTTCCAACAATTCAATGCGATTCCCAAATGGATCACGAATGGAAAAGCGAATGACTCCAGGTATTTCTGTTTCTTCATAAATTTTTACTCCATACTTCGTAAGGTGTTTTCTTGCTTGTTCAATGGATTGAACCTCAAATGCTGGATGACGCTTGCTTTTATGTGGTACGACTTCTTCAACTCCAATATGTAATTGAATTTTTCCAGCTTGACACCAAAAACCGCCATTTTTTTGTAAGCTTTTCTGCTTTTTGATTTCACGAAAACCAAGTATACGTATATAAAAATCTTTTGCCCTATGAATAGAATCTATAGGTACACAAATTTGGATATGGTCGATCTGAATATATTCAATCGTCATCTTAATCACCCCTTTTATCGCATACATTTCTATCATATTCTACCTTTATTAATAATGAAATTTTTAAATAATTAACTTATAATATAAGAAAAACTTATGTTAGGTGATGACTGTGCAAATTTCTGAATTGCAAATGCTTGTCACGCTTGCAGAGGAAATGAATATGCGAAAAGCGGCTGAGCGTTTATTCGTCTCCCAGCCTGCATTATCACAACGTTTACAATCTATAGAAAAAGCGTGGGGTTTTAAAATATTTTTACGGTCACAAAAGGGTTTAACTGTTACTCCAGCTGGAGAAAAGGTCATTCAATTTGCAAGGGAAATGGTTGCAAAGGAAGAAAAATTACGTGAAGAAATTTCTCTTATGGAAGGAGAAGTCTACGGAACACTCAAGTTAGCGGTTGCATCTATTATTGGTCAACATTGGCTTCCAAAAGTGCTAAAGGAATATGTTCATCGATTTCCACATGCTAAAATTTCACTTATTACTGGATGGTCAAGTGAAATGCTAAAATGTATGTATGAAGAGGATATTCATATTGGAATTATTCGAGGAAACCCGGAGTGGAAAGGAATTAAACAGCATTTATTATCGGATCAATTATATTTAGTAGATACGGAAATTAGCTCTCTAGAAGACTTATTCCGTACAGAACGACCTTTTATACAATTTAAAAGTGATTCTACTTATTATCAAGAAATACAAGATTGGTGGCATCGCCAATTTAAAGTGTCACCAAAAAGAACAATTGTTGTTGATCAAATAGAAACATGTAAACAAATGGCATTTAATGGAATCGGTTTTGCTATACTACCATCTGTTACATTACATGAAGCTGACCATAACATTTTTAAAATTCCGCTACTGGATGAAAATGGAAACCCAATTAAACGAGATACGTGGTTGTTAGGAACAGAAGCATCATTCCAATTAAAGCATGTACAACGATTTTTAGAGATTGTAAAAAAATACAGTGATTCATCTAGTCAAATTTAGTGAAGAACTTGTCAATCAAAATCATTCTTTGATACAGTAAAGTATATAAAAATAGAGAGGAGATAAGATGATGAAAATGATGGATGCTAATGAAATTATTTCTTTTATTCAAAATAGTACAAAATCTACACCAGTAAAAGTATATGTAAAAGGTTATTTAGAAGGTATTCAATTTGGAGAGAATACAAAAACATTTATTACAGGCAATACAGGTGTACTTTTCGGTGAGTGGTCTGACATTTCTAAAGCATTAGAAGAAAATAAAGAAAAAATTGAAGACTATGTCATTGAAAATGACCGTCGTAATTCGGCGATTCCTTTACTTGACTTAAAAGGAATTAAAGCTCGAATTGAGCCAGGTGCCATTATTCGTGATCAAGTAGAAATTGGTGATAACGCTGTAATTATGATGGGGGCTGTCATTAATATCGGTTCCGTAGTTGGCGAAGGTACAATGATTGATATGAACGTTGTTCTTGGTGGACGTGCAACTGTAGGTAAAAATTGTCACATTGGTGCTGGAGCCGTTTTAGCAGGAGTCATTGAACCACCTTCAGCAAAGCCAGTAGTGATTGAAGATGATGTTGTTATTGGAGCAAATGCCGTTGTATTAGAAGGAGTTACGGTTGGTAAAGGTGCTGTTGTTGCAGCTGGTGCTGTTGTAGTAGACGATGTTGAACCATACACAGTTGTAGCTGGAACTCCAGCTCGAAAAATTAAAGACATCGATGAAAAAACAAAATCAAAAACAGAAATTAAACAAGAACTACGTCAGCTATAATAATACAAAGCGTGGATATATAATCCACGCTTCCTTTTATATTTATGTATGAAGTAAGTGAGGTGTCGGTATTTGGAATTAAATGAACTTGTTAAAATACGAAGAGATTTACATAAAATTCCTGAATTAGGATTTCAAGAATTTAAAACACAAGAATATTTATTAAATTATATGAAATCATTACCACAAGAACGTTTGGAAATCAAAACATGGAAAACAGGTATATTTGTAAAAGTTAATGGAGTAAACCCTAAAAAAACCATTGCTTATCGGGCAGATATTGATGGTTTACCGATAGAAGAGGAGACAGGTTTTGACTTTCATTCTATACACCAAGGAAAGATGCATGCATGCGGCCATGATTTTCATATGACAATTGCACTTGGTGTTTTAACCTATTTTGTTCAACACCCGATCAACGACCACTTATTGTTTATTTTTCAGCCTGCAGAAGAAGGGCCTGGTGGTGCAGAGCCGATGTTGCAAAGTGAGATAATGAAAAAGTGGTGGCCAGATCTTATTTTAGCCTTACATATTGCACCGGAATTACCTGTTGGAACGATAGCGACAAGACCAGGTCTTTTATTTGCCAATACATCAGAGCTTTTTATTGATCTAAAAGGTAAAGGAGGACATGCTGCATATCCTCACATGACCAATGATATGGTCGTAGCAGCCTCTATGCTAGTTACGCAACTGCAATCGATTATTTCTCGGAATATTGATCCACTAGATAGTGCAGTTGTTACGATAGGAAAAATAACAGGTGGAACAGTTCAAAATATTATAGCAGAAAAAGCACGTCTTGAAGGGACCATAAGGACATTATCAGTTGATTCCATGGCAAAGGTAAAAGAACGAATTGAATCCATTGTAAAAGGAATTGAAGTGGGCTTTCATTGTAAAGCGACAATCGATTACGGTTCGATGTATCATCAAGTATGGAACGAAGAAAAAACAACTCGAGAGTTTATGAATTTTATTGAACAAAACACGGATATTCATGTAAAGGAATGTAAAGAAGCGATGACAGGTGAAGATTTTGGTTATATGTTAAAGGATATTCCAGGTTTTATGTTCTGGCTTGGAGTTGAATCGCCTTATGGACTACATCATTCGAAACTGAATCCAAATGAACAAGCAATTGAAGTTGCTGTCAAGCTTTTATCACAATACATTTCATGGAAGGGTAATCAAAAAGAAGAATAATAGCCACCTTCTTGTGACAAATTACATCTAGGAGGTGGATGTAAAATGCCAAAAATAGGTGTTGAAGAATCTTTAACTGCAGTTCAATCTGAACTAAGAGAAAGAGGATATGATGTCGTAAAGCTTCGAAATGAAAATGATGCAAAGGGTTGTGATTGTTGTGTTGTGACAGGACAAGACAACAATATGATGGGAATTCAAAATGCTGTAACAAAAGGCTCTGTCATTGATGCAAGCGGCAAATCCGCTGAACAGGTTTGTAGAGAAGTAGAAAACAGATTGCGTTAAGGTAAAGGCTGTCTCAAAAGGTCGATTAATACCATTTCGAGACAGCCTTCTTCTTCGTTTCAGGTTTAAGGAAAAACCGGCGGATAAATGGCTCGGAACCGCGGATAAATGGCATGAAACCGCGGATAAATGGCTCGAACCCACGGAAATGTGGCTTGAAACCGCGGATATATGGCTCCAAACCGCGGATATGTGGCATGAAACCGCGGATAAATGGCTTTAACCCGCGGATATATGGCTCCAAACTACGGATATGTAGCTTCAAACCGCGAATATGTAGTTTGAAACCGCGGATATGTGGCATGAACCCGCGGATATATGGCATGAAGCCGCCGATATATGGCTTGAACCCGCGGATAAATGGCTCGGAACCGCGGATAAATGGCTCGAACCCGCGGATAAATGGCTCGAACCGCGGATAAATGGATCGGAACCGCGGATAAATGGCATGAAACCGCGGATAAATGGCTCGAACCCACGGAAATGTGGCTTGAAACCGCGGATAAAGCTCCAAACCACGGATAAAAATACGAAACCGCGGTTAAATTTACTCTAACCGCGGATAAATGGCTCGAACCCGCGGTAAATGGCTCGGAACCGCGGATAAATGGCATGAAACCGCGGATAAGTGGCTCGGAACCGCGGATAAATGGCTCGGAACCGCGGATAAATGGCTTGAAACCACGGATATATGGCTCCAACCCGCGGATATGTGGCATGAACCCGCGGATAAATGGCTTGAAACCACGGATATATGGCTCCAACCCGCGGATATGTGGCATGAACCCGCGGATAAATGGCTTGAACCCGCGGATATATGGCTCCAAACCGCGGATAAATGGTTCGAACCCGCGGATAAATGGGTCGAACCGCGGATATATGGCTTGAACCCGCGGATATATGGCTCCAAACCGCGGATAAATGGCTTGAAACCACGGAAATGTGGCTTGAAACCGCGGATAAAGCTCCAAACCACGGATAAAAATACGAAACCGCGGTTAAATTTACTCTAACCGCGGATATATGGCATGAACCCGCGGATAAGTGGCTCGGAACCGCGGATATATGGCATGAACCCGCGGATAAGTGGCTCGGAACCGCGGATAAATGGATTGGAACCGCGGATAAATGGCTTGAAACCACGGATATATGGCTCCAAACCGCGGATATGTGGCATGAACCCGCGGATAAATGGCTTGAAACCACGGATATATGGCTCCAACCCGCGGATATGTGGCATGAACCCGCGGATAAATGGCTCGGAACCGCGGATAAATGGCTCGAACCGCGGATAAACGTCTTTAAACTACGGATAAATAGTCATAAACCGCGGATAAGATTCTAATGGATATCGAAATTTAGAGTAATTCCCTTATAAAAGTGTGTGAATTATATTAATAATTAGATTGTACCTCTTGGCTGTTTTTATGAATCATCACTTGATGTGGATAAGGGATTTCAATTCCATTTTGATCAAGAGCCTCTTTTATAGCTTTACGAATTTCACGCTCAACTGGCCATTGCTCCATGTTTTTCGTTTTCGCTATAATGCGAATGACAACCTCAGATGAACCAAAAGTTTGAACACCGAGGACATTTGGACCTTCAACAATTGAATCATTCTCTGCAGCAAGCTTATTACATGTTTCTTGAAGAACTGTAATGGCTTTTTCAATATCTTCATCATAAGAAATACCAATATCAACTAATGCCCTCATATTTCCACGAGAATGGTTACTTAAACCAACGATTTCACGGTTTGGAACATAGTGAAGTGTCCCATCAAAATCACGAATATGTGTTGTACGTAAACCTACAGCTTCTACAATTCCAGTATACCCACCAGTTGTGACATAATCCCCAACATCAATTTGTTTTTCAAGTAATAGAAAGAATCCTGTTACAACATCACTCACTAAACCTTGGGCACCAAAGCCAATCGCTAAACCAACAACTCCAGCACCTGCTAAAAGAGCAGTTAAATCATAGCCAAATACTTCAAAGATAGTAACAATAAAAACAAAAATTAAAACATATGAGAAAAAATTTAATGTAAGGCTTTGAAGTGTTTTTGCCCGGCCAATCGAAATATCATTTCTAATTTGAAGACGCTCAAAAGCTCGATTAATAATTTTTGTACCAATCGATTTAACGATTAAATAAGCAACAAAGATTAAAATAAGCTTTAATCCAATTTTCCCTGCAACAGTAAGTATTTCTGTCCAGTCAAATTCTTTTAATATATCCATCTGTACAACCCTCCAAAAAATTGTCAAGCTTAATAATTGGATACCTAATCAAAAAATGTTAAACTGAAGGTACAGAAAAAGTTTACCATATAAATGTCCATTTTCCATGACAGGTCAAAAAATTTAAAATTTGTAACATGAAACGTAATGAAAATGGGTATACCATAGAGGGACATGTTTTAAGAGTAGTAAATTAAATTAATTATTATTTAATATTGACTAAAAATTAAATGCTCATTATAATTGAATTTGTAAGATGTTTTGCTGAGAAAATATAATTGATTTTCTCAGTTAATAATTTGGAGGTTGGAATCAATTATTGATTCCTTTCAATAAAATTATTTTATGGAGGGATACATAATGGCAGAACGTATGGTTGCAAAACAAGCTCCACGTTTTGAAATGGACGCTGTATTACCGAACAAAGAATTTGGTAAAGTAAGCTTAGAAGAAAACATGAAAAAAGGTAAATGGACTGTCTTATACTTCTATCCAATGGACTTCACTTTTGTATGTCCAACAGAAATCGTAGCACTTTCTGATCGTTATGATGAATTCGAAGACCTTGACGCAGAAGTAATTGGTGTATCTACTGACACAATCCATACTCACTTAGCGTGGATTAACACTAGCCGTGAAGACAATGGTCTTGGTCAATTAAAATACCCATTAGCAGCAGATACAAACCATGTTGTATCTCGTGATTATGGAGTATTAATTGAAGAAGAAGGTATCGCACTTCGCGGTTTATTCATCATCAACCCTGAAGGTGAATTAATGTACCAAGTAGTTCACCACAACAACATCGGTCGTGACGTTGATGAAGTATTACGTGTTCTTCAAGCTCTTCAAACTGGTGGCCTTTGCCCAGCAAACTGGAAACCAGGTCAAGAAACACTTAACGTTTAATTCAACTTCATAACATAAAAAAGTAAGACCTAACGGGTACGTTAGGTCTTCGTTTATAAGAATGTCTAATTTGTATAGTAAATTTTCTTCGGACTGAATGAAAATGCTTGACATTTAAGGCACGAGTCCGATGAGGAGCAGAGTTACCACAATAGGTAATGAGCATCTGAAGAGGACGAAGTAACAAAGAATGCAAGTGTTTGTCATCTGTCTGAGACCTAACGGGTACGTTAGGTCTTTTTTAGACATAATACCTTAATAAGAATTTATACATGGAGGGATTAAATTGAAGCTACGTGAACCAATGCCAGAATTGACTGGTGCAACTTCTTGGATAAACGGAGAAGTTTCAAAAGAACAACTAATTGGAGAAAAACCAACTCTTATTCACTTCTGGTCCATTAGCTGTCATTTATGTAAAGAAGCAATGCCAAAAGTCAATGAATTTCGTGATGAGTATAAAGATAAATTAAACGTGGTAGCTGTTCATATGCCTCGTTCAGAAAAAGATCTTGATTTAGAGGAAATTAAAAAAGTTGCTGAAGAGCATGGAATTACTCAACCAATTTTTGTCGATAGTCAGCATAAATTAACAGATGCTTTTGAAAACCAATACGTACCTGCTTATTATGTATTTGATAAAGAAGGAAAGCTTCGTCATTTTCAAGCAGGTGGAAGTGGAATGAAAATGCTTGAAAAACGAGTCAATCGTGTACTAAACGAATCTGAAGGTGAATAATAGATGAATCAAAATGCCGTCTCATTTGTAGACGGTTTTTTATTTTGCCAGTAAAGGAACTTACATTACACGAATTAAAAGGAAGGTATACATTGGTGAAGTTGAAACTGTAAGTTTTGAAAATGAACACCATTGTTCTTAATCTAAAATATATGATATGTAAGATTTTAGAATGAAAAATTTATATTTTATTCGATTTTTGTAGAAGATAAGTATATGGAGGTGTTCAAAAATGACTCTTAACTATACGATGTCAGGATTACTTACAGGTGGTTTATCTCAAGCTGAGGATACTTATTCCTATCTAAAAAGGAGAATGTCCACAAGAAAGTATATGGCGAGTACATGTGCTAATACATTGGGAGCATGTGGATTTGTCATGGGTTTAAAATACGGAGCAATGATGAGTAGTATGATTTTAACAGGGGTTGGATCTTTAATTGGTTCAATAGTACTTGGTATTATAGGATTTCGATTAGGCCATAACATTGGATACTCAATTGGTACTTCACTTTTACGAGTAAACAAGTCTGAAGCATATTGCTAAACAAAAAAGCTGACATTTAAGTCAGCTTTTGTCATGTATTATTTAATGTAATTGGTTTTCGATTTCATTGAGTTTTGACTGGACTTTTGGGTCTGCTAACACATTAATAGGGGCGTCTTCGTAGATTTTGTTATCATTTTTCTCCTCACCAATATCATTAAATAGATTTCCGATGGAGTATTTCATTTGTGAGACCGTTTCCTTTGATTTAGAAACACCTTTTGCAGACATTTCTCTCATTGCATCAGGAATGTTTTGAATGTTCATCATTTCTTTTTCTTGTTTGGCATCTTCTAATAAGGTTGACATCTGGTGTCTTACACCACTTGTTAACCCCTTCATCTGATCCCCAAGAGCGAGGGCTGCTCCCATTCCCTTAACAAGAACTTTTCTCGTTCCTTTTCTTGCTTCCGGTGAAAGTGTAAAAATTAATGCCGCTGAAGTTAGAACAATACCTAGTGGATTGTTAAATGGAAATAGTTTCTTAAACATGGTCTGACACCTCCTCTATCATCATTTTCCTATTTTGACCTTCTATTCAAAAATTTATCCTTCTGTTTCATAATTTTTTTAAAAAAATTTACATGAACTTAATAAATAGTAAATTTTAATGAATAAATAATTGTTGTTTGTTCAAAATAGAAACTATGTTATAGAGCGAATTTAAAGAAAATGAGTTAAAAGGGGAAGCAAAACATGATGGAAGTTACACTCAAGAAAAGATTATATACATCTTTACCTGGTAGGCTTCGACTAGAACTATTTGGAATAAAACACAATCCAACGATTTGTCAAAAGTTTGAAGATATTTTTTCAACAATTGAAGGAGTCTATAGTGTAAAAGCAAATGAAGCAACTGGTAAAGTGTTAATTTCTTATGACGAACATTTATTACCTATTGAAATCTTAACATTATATTTACAAAAATTTGAAGAAACATTACTTAAGAAAGATTTAAAGCAGGAAGCTGAAAATGTAGTGAATGAAGTGAATGAAGAAGTGGCAGCATCTGCTGAATCGACCATTCATCCTGCATATTTTCAAACGGTTCCAAAAGTTAAAAGAGAAATGAATTCAAATTCACCACCAATCCCTTTGACATTAGCCATAACTGGAGTTGGTGCATTAGGAATGAAACAGTTATTATGGGGAAGGTCAGCTATCAGCCGACATCCTATTCCGTTTTATTTGAGTGGTGCATTAGCTATTGGGACTGGGTATTCTTTCTTTAGACAAGGTTTTAAAAGGCTTAATGAAGGTAAAAAAGCTGCCTTTGATTTTCTTTTAGGGGCAAGCTCATTAGCACTTGCATTAATAAGAGAAAATTTAGTTGTATTAATGGGAATGAGTCTATTACAGTATTTAAACTGGAAAAGACAATCTCAATTAAACGGTCTAAATGGAGAAAATATATCTTATCTAGATGAAAATGCCGAGAAATATTCAATGAAAATGGGGCGACTTGGTCTATTAGCAAGTGGGGTTAGCTTTGCTATTACCCGAAATCCACTTGCATCGTTTGCTCTTTTACTTGCAGCTAATCCAAGACCTGCGACGATTTCTGCGGAGTATACTTGGAAGCAGGCTGAATACTTAGCGGAAGAAAGTGAACAATTCCGTCCACAAAATGGATCGATGAAACAGCTTTCCAAAGTAAAAACAGTTGTATTTGATGATGTATCATTACTATGTGATCAAAATGGAATTAAAAAAGAATGTCAGCCGTTTTTAGAAAAGCTACCGTATACAACAGAGATTACTTATCTACACAACCAAAAAAATATGGAGCTATCAGAAATTCAAAAGAAATTGATGGACCATTATGGACTTCAAGTTAAATTGAATCACCAAATAAAAGCACTTGAACGAGAAGAATTACTTTATGTTACAGATGATCAACTGATCAATTCGAAGGTTGTTTCATTTTATCCAACAGTAAAAATTTCTCAACTCTCAAAACTTACAGCAAGCTATGAGAATTCACAACAAATAAAAAAACAAATAAGAGGGTACATTCAGACAACAAGACTTTGGAACATTTTCGGCTCTTTGCTAGCAATACCTTTTGCCACAAGTGCACCATTAATTAATTTAATGGCAGACGGATTAACATTAAGCTTTCTTGTGCATGCGAAGAGGAAAACAGAAGAACTTTTTCCTTTTAACAAAAATGAAGCACGAAAAAAGAAAGTTGCTGTTTCGTGGCACACATTAAAAAACAAGGACATTTTACACACTTTAAATGCTGATTTGATTAACGGTTTGACAGAACAAGAAGTTAAAAAAAGAATGAAAAAATATGGGAAAAATATTTTGCAGCCTAAAGAACGTCCACATTGGATCAAAGACTATATCGGTCAGTTAAAGGAATTTACGACCATCATTTTAGGTGCCACTGCTTTAATTAGTTTATTTACGGGACATTTTGTTGATGGTCTTGCTATGTCTAGTATTTTACTTTTAAATGGCGGAATTGGAACATTCCAAGAACGTAAAACACAAAAAACAGTTGAAATGATGACGAAATTTGTTCCACCAAATTGTCATGTCATCCGAAATGGAGAAACGAAGGAGAAATCTGCAGAAGAATTAGTACCTGGAGATATTGTCATGATTGAAGCAGGTGAACGTGTTCCAGCAGACTTGAGGATATTAGAAGCATGGAATTTAGAAGTGGACGAATCAGCTTTAACAGGAGAATCTTTACCTGTTGTAAAAGGGGCAATTCCAGTTGAAGAAAAAGCTACCATTAACGATCGAAGTAATATGCTTTATATGGGAACGCATATTACGAGAGGAAAAGCAAAAGCCATAGTGGTCGAAACAGCAAATAATACAGAAATTGGTCATTTATTCCAAATGTTATCTGATGATACTGAAGAAGAAACACCGTTACAGAAACAAGTAACAAAAATAAGTAAAGCGTTCATGAAAACAGCACTTGTCATTGGAGGAATTGTTTTCGCTGTTGGTCTTATAAGAGGTTTTCCAGTAACCGAAATGATTCCATCAACACTTGCTTTAACAGCTTCAGCTATCCCAGAAGGTTTACCTGTAACGATAACAGTTGCATTAACAGCAGGCATAATTCGAATGGCAAAGAAAAATTCGTTAACACGAAAAATTTCAGCCTTAGAAACATTAGGCAGAGTAACAGTGGTATGTTCAGATAAAACAGGAACCTTAACGAAAAATGAAATGACGATAAAAAAGGTTTCGACCGTTGATAATGAGTATAAAGTAACTGGTGATGGTTATGCACCAGATGGGGATATTATAGACTCAAATGGTCAAAAGGCGAAATCGAAAGAACTTGAAAAATTAATTCAAGTTGGAGTTTTATGCTCGGATACAGTTCTTTATCAAGAAGAACACCAATGGAAGATTAAAGGGGATCCAACAGAAGGAGCCTTATTAGTACTTGCCTCTAAAAAAGGAATGAAGGATCGTTATAATCATTGGAAACGAGTTCACGAAATTCCTTTTGATTCAAATCGAGGATTAATGTCTGTTGTTTGTCACGAAATAGAGGACGAGTGCTTTGTCATGACAAAAGGTTCAGTAGAGAAAATACTTGAGTACTGTAAATATTATGAAAAAGATGGACAGAAACAGCTATTAACGAATGGTATTCGAAAGAGCATTTTGTCTAAGACAGAGGAATATGCACATGAATCTTTACGGACTCTTGGATTTGCCTATCGCCCATTACAAAAGGAAGAACCATGTGATGATAACATTGAAAAAGACTTAATATTCCTTGGAATGGTAGGGATGATTGACCCACCGAAGGAAGAAGTTAAAGAAAGTATTCAGGAAGCCATTAAATTGGGAGTAAAACCTGTCATGATAACGGGGGATCACCCAATGACAGCTCGGGCCATTGCCAAACAAATTGGCATACCTGCAAATGAAGAAAATATTGTCACAGGAATTCAGTTAGATTCTATGACAGAGGATCAATTAGCTACAATTATTCAAAATATTACAGTATTTGCCCGTGTTACGCCAGATCATAAATTAAAAATTGTTAAAGCCTTTCAAAAACATGGCGAAATAGTGGCAATGACAGGTGATGGAGTCAATGATTCCTTAGCCATCAAACAAGCAGATGTTGGGATTGCGATGGGACAAACAGGTACACAATTGACGAAAGAAACAGCTGATATTGTATTAAACAAGGATGACTTTGGAGGTATTGTTGAAGGAATAAAAGAAGGAAGAACAATCATCGGTAATATTCGAAAAGCATTAGGATGCTTGCTGTGTGGAAATTTAGCTGAAATTATTGTCACAAGCACATCGGTGATTGCTGGTCTACCACTTCCAATCATACCAATCCAAATCTTACTCATGAATTTAATTACTGATGCTTTACCTGCTATGGTACTAGCAGTGAATCCTGGAGATAAAACAAAGCAGACGAAAAGACAAGAAATAGCTGATAAGACATTGTATAAAGAAGTCGTGACAAGAGGCCTATTGCTAGGTGTTGGTTCATTAGCCGTTTTTGCTTTAAGCCTACAAAATGGTGTCGGATTAATTGCTGCTCAAACAATGGCATTTTCTACATTAGTCGTTGGACAGCTTATTCAAACGTTCTCGTGGAGACAATTAGATAAATCAGAAAAAATAACAGAGTGGTCAAAGGATAAGTTTTTAGTAACGGCACTAGGAGCTTCCTTTATAGCTCTAACATTGTCCATTTACGTTCCGCCACTAAGTGCATTATTTAAAACACAAGCTTTGCCGTTAACTGCATGGGGGATTATTTTAGCCGTTGCAAGTAGCTCAGCCATTTTAGCTAAACCAATTGTGAAGCTTTTAGAAGGAAGAACACCAGAATTGGTTTACAATCCAATGCCAAATGCTGCATAACTTGTATATCTTTTTAATAATTAGAACAAGATAAGTGAATAAAAGGACTAGGAGGAATAGAATGTTTCAAAGAAGTTTACAAAAAGTGATTGTAGGGTCTGCAGTAGCATTTGCTACTGCAACCTTACTTCCTATAGCAAAAGAGACACTAAAGCCAGTGATTGGACAAATTTCTAGACAAATGAAATATTATATTGTTTCCGCAAAAGAAGGTATTGAAGATATTGTGGCTGAAGTTAAATTTGAACGGATGAAAAAACATTTAAATCAAGAGTCTCAAATGGTAATTGATTATGAAGAAATTCTTCAAGAACAAGAAAAAGAAGCGGCTCAATCTTATCAATAAGGTGGGATGACGCAATGAAACAAAATGAACAAGTCATTGAACAATTAAGAGAAGCGATGGCTCATCTTGACCAAGCTTTGAATTTGTCAGCACAATCACTAAAGGAAGACCCAAAATCGAAAAAAATGATTGGAGCGATTTGGGAGGAATTTTTAGGATCATTTATGGGAAGAGTCCGATCAAAAGGAAAAGAATCCAATATCAATTTAATGGGAATGTTCCCATACTTTAAATTAAGAAAATTTTTTTAATGAATAAAAGGATTGTAAATGATGTTGAAAAAAGTATGTTTGTTAACGATGTTAATGGCAACGGTTTTAAGTGTACCAAATGGATATGGACAAGATAAAGATAGTGATTGTTCTAATTATCAAAAGGCTTTAATGAGTTCGTTATATCCAACGATTGATGAAGCAGTAGCCGAGCATTACGGGACAATGTTACCTTATTCATTAATTGAGATGAATGTAAATCAAAAGCAAAAAGAGGCGTTTTTTATTGTAAAAGTTAAGCTACAAATTGAAGAGGGCGATCAAGTATATTTTGATGAAATAGAGCTAGAGATTGGAGCTAATCAAGTTCAAGTTATAAATTATAACACGGTTCATTAATGAAAAAGGATAGAAAAGCAGTAAAGAAGCTGCTTATTCTATCCTTTTTGTCGATATAGAAGTTTAGGTTTGACTTTTATTTGTAAATCTCAGCACTAGGTTTCGAGCCTTCTTTTCCGCAATTTTGGCACTTTCTTCCGCGGTTTTGGAGCATTTATCCGCGGTTTTGGAGCATTTATCCGCGGTTTTGAAGCATTTATCCGCGGTTTTGAAGCATTTATCCGCGGTTTTGGAGCAATTAACCGCGGTTTTGAAGCCTTATCCGCGGTTTTGAAGCATTTATCCGCGGTTTTGAAGTCTTATCCGCGGTTTTGGAGACTTATCTGCGGGTTTTGGAGACTTATCTGCGGGTTTTGGAGCATTTACATTTATCCTCGGTTTTGGAGTATTTATCCTCGGTTTTGAAGACTTAACCGCGGTTTTGAAGCATTTATCCTCGGTTTTGGAGCAATTAACCGCGGTTTTGGAGCAATTAACCGCGGTTTTGAAGCCTTATCCGCGGTTTCCGGTGCCTTATCCGCGGTTTTGGAGCAATTAACCGCGGTTTTGGAACATTTATCCTCGGTTTTGGAGCATTTATCCTCGGTTTTGAAGACTTAACCGCGGTTTCCGGTGCCTTAACCTCGGTTTTGGAGTATTTAACCTCGGTTACTGGTGTTTTATCCGCGGTTACAGATATTTTATCCTCAGTTTTAGACGTTTTATCTCTGATTACAGATGCTATATCCGCAGTTTCAGGCCAAATATCCGCGGTTTCGAACCCCTTCTCCCGCATCCAAACGAATATGTGAATCGTTTCGGCCCTGCTGTTGCGGATTAAACATCCTTGCAAGTTATCTAGCTCCCTTCGACGATAAGCGGGAGCTTTGCACTTTTATTAATATTACTGTTCAACAAGCTCAGAAACTGATACAGTTCTTTCTTCTTCACGATTTTCATTGAAATAAATTCTTGCTGTTTCTTCTTTTTCATCAACATTTTGAATAATAATTTGTTTTCCTTGATACGTAACGGGAATCATTGTGGGTGATTCTAAAATTTCTTTGGCTCTTGTGACATTCATTGAACCATATCCTCCTTATAGTACAATAATTTTCCTCTCTTTTTTAATATGGTTCAATGGCTCAACAATTATCCGATATCGATGTTAAACTAATTGAATAATTGAAAAAAAATGACACACAGAGCCAAAAATTACAAATAAATGCCAAACAGCATGATGAAAAGGAAAACCTCTCCATACATAAAATATTGCTCCAATCGTATATAAAATGCCTCCCATTACGAGGAAAAGTAAGGAAATAGGTGTGAGGGCATTTGATAAAGGCTCCCATGCAATAACAACGAGCCATCCCATTAAAATGTATAAAATAGTCGAAGTATACAAATATCTTTTCAGAAAGAAGATTTTAAACAGAATCCCAAATAAAGCTAGTGACCAAATAACTCCAAATAACGTCCAACCTAATGTTCCTCTTAATACAGTTAAAATAAATGGGGTATAGGTTCCGGCAATAAAGAGGAAAATGGCAGAGTGATCGAGAAACTCAAAAAAATCTTTGACCTTTCCTTTAGGTAAACTGTGAAGAAGCGATGAGGATAAATAAAGGAGAATCATTGTACCACCATATATGGAAAAGCTAACAATATACCAGCTAGATCCAATACTAGTGGCTGTTATAATCAATAAAACAAGAGCTGCAATGCTTAATAATAAGCCAATTCCATGAGTAATAGCGTTCGCTATCTCTTCCTTTTTTGAAAACGTATGGGTAAAAGACAAACAAATCAATTCCTTTCATAAATATGTAATATAACTATTATACCTTCTATCTTTTTCCAATGAAATAAATAATTTTTGACTTTTTAAAGGATTTTTTTAAAAAACGTCCCTCAATAAACGAAAGATGTGTTATTTTGTTATATGGAAACTTTTCTTTTAAGGAGGTTCCGATGATTATTAACTCTTTTTTGGATTCATCTTTTTTTATTATACCCGTTTTGTTAATATTCATTGTTTTCATTATTCGACAATTTCATTCCAAGCCAAATAATGTGGAAGAATCTATGGATAGTTTGCACTCTTTTTTGAATAAATACGGTCATCATTTGTCTCATTTAATTTATTTAAAGGATAAAAATGTATTTTGGGCACAGGATGAGAAAGTCCTTATTATGTACCGCCAAATCGGGAGAAAACGAATTGTACTAGGGGACCCTATTGGAGAAGAAGCACATATGAAGGATGCCATTAAGGAATTTTTAAAGGATTGTGAAAAAAAGAAGCTAACTCCCGTATTTTATAAGATTTCAAAAAATCATTTACATCTCTACCATGAGTTTGGTTATCAATTTTTAAAACTGGGAGAAGAAGCAATCGTTCATGTTCATGACTTTACATTAAAAGGGAAGCAATGGGCTAAGCTTCGGACAAGAAAAAATAAATTTGAACGAAAAGGATTCACTATTCAAATTGTCCAACCACCATATTCTAATTACTTTTTATCTCAACTAAAAGACATTTCGGATTCATGGTTAAGTGGAAGGAAAGAAAAAAGCTTTTCAGTTGGATTTTTCGATGAAGAATATGTCTCTCGATTTAAAATTGCCCTATTATACAATCCAGAAGGAGAAATAATAGCTTTTGCAACATTGCCGGAAATAAATATTGATGGTAAAAAATCGATTCACATTGATTTAATGAGATACAAAAATAATAGCCCTCACGGAACAATGGATGTCCTATTTTTAGAAATATTTTTATGGGCGAAAGAAAAAGGCTATCATTATTGCAGCTTAGGATTTGCACCCCTTGCAAATGTGGGTGATACACCATATGCTCACTTGAAAGAAAAAATGGCCAAATTATTATTTATGCATAATACATTCCAATATAATTTCAAGGGACTAAAGGAATATAAAGGAAAATTTGCGCCGAGTTGGGAGTCAAATTATTTAGCGTATAAACGTTCTTTTTTACCTATGTTAATTCTCCAGATTATTTTATTAGTTAATAAAAAACCAAAACTAAAAGCTTCCTATCAATCCTTTAAAACCGTTAATGAAAAGGTAGGATAGACAATAAAAAGAAGAGGCTGTTTCTGAAGTCGTTTCAGTATTCAGCCTCTTATTTTTTTCTTCTGTTTAATCCTAATACGAAAAGTAAAACAATAGTAAATACGATTATAATTATAAAAGGAATGGATACATCTAACTGATTGGAAGTTGCTTCAGTTTTAATTGGCTGTTTTGTTTGACTTAGACTATTTAAAATCTTCAAATCCTCTTCAGCTAAGTTTAAAGCATTTGTTCTTGAACAAATGTTTGTTTCATTTTGTTCCCCATATGTGTAAACGAGATATTTTTTCCCTACTTCAAAATGAAATCCACAAGATGCACTATTGTTAGCTGTCTTCACTTCAATTGTAGGTGTTTTTACACCTTTGTAAGATTCTAAAATTTGTATGGATACGATTTTATTCTTCTTTAGATCCTCTGAAACCTTTAATACTTTTCCTGTGAATACTTTTTGTGCTACTTCATAAGCTTTTTCTGTTTTAGGAGGTTTTAAACAAGAACAGCCATAGCTTACTGTTGGAAACGTAAATGAAAAAATGATTGATAATAACAAAACTGATGACAGTAATGAAAAACCTTTTTTCAACTCATTCACCCCTTTTATCTATTAGACGGAATATTTAAGGATTTGTTACGAAAAGTGTGTGATATTTCTCACAGATAGAGATTCCTGTTCCTTTTACAATAAAAGAAAAAAGGATGTTATGAGAATGGAAATATTCAATATTTTAAGCAACTTTAGTTATCATGTTTTATGGAACTTTGGTGTTTTATTTATTGTTTTAATGACAGCTATTATTTACTTATTTTTGTTACCAGAAGGGAAGGAGCATACTTATAAAAAAACGATATCTTTTGTAGTAGGATTAATCGTATTTTTTATCGCATTAGGAAGTCCGCTCAATATTTTAGGAAGGTTAATATTCCGTGCCCATATGATTCAAATGTTATTATTGCTCTTTATTGCGGCACCTTTACTTCTTTATGGAATGAAAACAGAGGGATTGAACTGGTTAGTTGATCGCTTTAAGTTGCACCAATTTGCTCAAAAATTCACAAATCCAATCATTTCTATTTATATTTTTCACGCTCTCTGGTTGTTATATCATGTTCCAATCGTTTTTAATTTTGTAAGAATCGAATATGGATGGAACTACTTAACGGTTTTTTTCTTATTTTTCGCTTGTTTAATCTTATGGATGCCCATTTTTCCTATAATGAAGTCGAGTAAAAAATTAAGGGGGAAGAGCTTGCATAAGTATTGTTTTATCAATGTAAGCTTATTTATTCCAATGGTGTTCATCTATCTGTTTGTACCGAATAGCCTTTATCCCATTTACTCTGATCCAGATTTATTGTTGACAGCGGTGACCCTTTGCCTGCCGCTAGGAGTTAGCATTGATTCACTTCCAAATAATTTAATTGAAACATTACTTCCCTTTTCACCAATTCAAGAACAAAAGTATTCTGCCATTATTCTATTATTTTGTTTATTCGTTGTAACGAGCTTGTCTGTATTTCAATTAAACAAAAGAAATTGGTTAAAATTCCGTTGACAAAATTAAAAGATGGTATATAATTTCTTCAAAAAAAGAGGAGAAAAAATGGGAAAAATAGAGGATAAACAAGTTAAAACCAAAAGAAATCGGATCATAACAATAAAAACTGCCTTACCTGAACAGGCTGAAAAGTTATTAGTTTATACAAAGCAAATACTATTTGAATCAGCCTATTTACTTACAACTCCACAAGAATTCACAATGACACTAGATCGTCAAAAGCAATGGTTATCTCAAATGTTAAACAATCCAAATAAACTAGTGATAATTGCTGAATACAATAACGAAATTATTGGCCTATTAGACTTTCATAATGGAAACAAAAAACGTATTGAACATCAAGGTATGTTTGGAATGAGTGTACGAAAAGAGTTTCAACAAGAAGGAATAGGCCGTGCATTATTAAATACTCTTATCGAATGGGTTAAAACCAATCCAGCTATTGAAAAAATTGGTCTAGAAGTATTATCGAAAAACACTAATGCTATTCAATTATATAGAAAGCTCGGTTTTATTGAAGAAGGAAGAAAAAGAAGAGCCATTAAACTTAATGACAACACTTATGATGATATTATTTTAATGGGATATTTTGTGGAATAAAAACATTACACGGGTCTGGGGAAACGTTTTTCACTCCTCAGACCCTGTTTCGCTCTTTACAGTTTTTAGTTATCATTTTTTCAAATTGATCTAACAATAAATTTGGATTTTCTTCGATGATAAGTATTGAATCGTCATCCATTTTTAAGAAGCCTTCTTTACACATATGATCAAATAAAGAAATTAAAGGATCATAATAATGATCAATATTTAAAAGTCCCACTGGCTTTTGATGAAGGCCTAGCTTTAAGGCTGTATAGATTTCAAAAAACTCCTCTAATGTACCTGGTCCACCTGGTAAGACAATAAAACCGTCTGCCATCTCACTAAGCTTTGCTTTTCTCTCATGCATAGAGTTTACGATGATGAGCTCAGACAAATTTTGATGTGATATTTCTTTTTCTTTTAGAAAAGTTGGCATTACACCAATTGCTTGTCCGCCTTCTTCCAAAACAGAATCCGCAACAGCTCCCATAATACCGACACTTGCTCCTCCATATACAAGCGTAATATTACGCTTTGCTAACTCTTTTCCAAGCATTATAGCTTCTTTTATGTAAATTTCTTTAGAACCACTACTGGAACCACAAAAGACCGCAATTCGTTTCAAAATCAAACCTCCTACGATGATAGTAAAATCTTTTAAAAGGAGCCAGGCCCCATGTAGGTTAATTATACTATAAAAAGGGGCCAGGCCCCATGCAGGTTATTCAAAAGATAATTTTTGTGGACCAAACATTGTTTTTTCAATTCCTAATGCGATTTCAAGGTCATTTGCGTGTTCTTGCTCTTCAGCAGCAATTTCCCGAATTTGCTCAGAAATATCATACATGCCAAGAGATTCAAACTGTTGAATTCTTTGTAAGTATCGTTGGATTGCCTCATATTCTCCTTGTAAATCTTGCTGTAGCATTTCTTTGTTACTATATGAAGTTCCAATTGGTGCTACTTGAACTGTTGGGGTTCCACCTAAATATTGAATTAAATCACTTAATATTTGCGCATGCCCAAATTCATCATTTGCATGCTCCTGTAGTTCCTCGATGATAGCAAAAAATTCAGCTCCATTTAGCATACTAGCGTGTTGAGTATATTGGATAGCTGCCGCATATTCCCATGCCAAGTCAAGGTTTAATCCATAAATAATTTGTTCTAGTGCTTTTTTATCCACTGCATTTCTCACTCCTGTTTTTTGTTGTTCTTGTTCGCTACATTTTATTAAAATTGAAAAAATGTGTGAAAGAAACAAAAATATGGAGAATCATCACCATTTTTTGTTAAAATTGGTTATAGAGTGTAGCATTTACGAAATAAATGGATTTATTGGTTGATTTGTTATTTAATTGAGATTTATATTAAGGAGGTTTGAAATGAAGAAAAAAATTTGGATGATAATTTCATTAGCCATTTTATTTATTACTACATTTTCTATATGGAATTGGTTAGAATCAAGTAATCAAGCCTCCAGAGACTTTTCCAAAGATGTTGTGAATTCTCCTGTGTCTGAAAAGATTGTGAAAATGAATTCAAACCAATATCAAAATGGTCATGAATTTATTTCCTATTACCATGAATTCTATAACGAAACTCTTTGCTATGGGAGAATTGAAATTGCTAATTATTCCAATCAGAAAGGTGCAGCAAAGGAAATTATAGAAACATTAAAAAATATAGAAGTTCAAAACGACAAGTTAAAAGAAGATTTTCAGCAAATAGAAAAATATGCTCAAAAAGTTGTTGAAAAGGATGATCGAAATGCAATGCGAATGCTCCATCGATTATTTCATGACTTAGACATTTATTTTAATGGCTACTCATACAATACTACATTTGGTGTAACTAAATTTGAAGGAAATTAATGGAATACGTTTTTAACATTTATTAATCTAGTAGAAAAAGAAAAAAAGATAAGTAGGTGAAGAATTTGGGCTGGTTAATTATCATCATGATTGCATATGCACCAATTTTTTATCGAATTCATAAGCGTTTAAATGAATTAGAAAGAGAAGTAAAGGAGTTAAGAGAAAGAGCTAAGTAATGTTTGATTATGATGAACTGAGGGTAAGGACGTTTTTTAATGGTATCTTTCTATTATAAATAAGGACTACCTATTTTTTTCACAGTTTTTGTTGTTTGTTTATTTAGGGATTATATTAAAGTTCATAATTTTCTCTGGATTGATAACTTCATTCAGGCATTCATTTATTCTATTTGTTTATTTGTTTCTAATGTGGTTAATGAGTAGTAAAAGCAAAGAGTAAAAATTGCTATCTTTTGTCTACTATGATCTATATCACGAAAGTGACATCGAGAAGTCATAATGACTGCTTGAATCTAAATCATATTGGCTTTCATGTAATTTAAACTGAAAGAAAAGATTTTAAAGGGTCTGATCTCACAATGGGGTCAGGCCCTTTTCTATATTAATATTGTTTGTTTATTTTACATATTACTAAGTGAAACGGTAATGGAAGGTGACATCAAATGTTTCACTATACAATCGAGCTTGAAAAAGAATTGAATGAAACCATCTTGTTACTAAATGAAAATTTAAAAAAAGAAGGATTTGGAGTTCTATGGGAATTTAGTGTAACAGAAAAACTTCAGGAAAAAGGTTTTAATTTTCCAATACCATTCGTCATTTTAGAAGTGTGTAATCCAGAGGAGGCTTCTCGTGTCCTTAATGAAAATTTATTAGTTGGTTATTTTCTTCCGTGCAAAATTGTAGTTTTTAAAGATAAAGGAAAAACAAAAATTGGAATGCCAAAACCTACAGTCTTAATACAAGCTTTACAAGACGAGAGATTAGTGAATTTAGCACATGATATTGAAAAAAGGCTAATATCCTGTATTGAGGAATGTAAATTATCCAAGTAGTAAAGTTTGACATGTTAAATAAAATTATGTAAGATATTAATGAATTTAGTATACCTATAGGGGTATATATTACAATGATGAAAGTCGGGGGATTTAAATGAGTAAAGTAACAGTATACACGACAACGACTTGTCCGTATTGTGTTTTACTAAAAAACTTTTTACATGAGCAAGGTATTCCATTTGAAGAAGTGAATGTTCAATTAGATGCAAATGCTGCGAGGAAACTTGTGGAAACGACAGGACAAATGGGAGTTCCCCAAACTGAAATAAATGGAAAGTGGGTTATAGGATTTGACCCAGAAACGATTATGGATTTACTCAAGCAGTAATTAGAGAGTTTATTAATGGGACTGTCTCATTATCTAAATTAATATGTAGCTATTCAACACTAAATTTATAGCTGCATTTGGGGATGTGGGGTTTGATCTGTAGTTTTGAGACAGTTCCAATTTAAAAACATGAAGGGAGTATGAAATTGGCAGGTCACCTATTCAATTCAGAAAAAGCCGGTAGATTATTAGATCCAAAAAGAAAGGAATACATAGCACCAGAACTAGTAATGTCCTTATTAAAAATTAATAAAAATGATGTTATTGCTGATTTAGGAGCAGGTAATGGATATTTTACAGTTCCTATTGCTAAGGAAACTACAACAAACGTTTATGCTATTGATGTACAGGATGATATGCTTCAATTACTAAAAAAACATGCTCGTCATGAAAAAGTGGACAACATTGAATATATTTTAGGTGATGTAGAAGAAACTTCTCTTCCATCACAATCGGTTGATAAAGGGATCATGGCATTTGTATATCATGAAGTGGCTAATCCAGATGCTGTTTTAAGAGAAATTCAGCGTATTTTAAAACCTGATGGAAAATTTCTTATTGTTGAGTGGGAAGCAGTAGAAAGTGAAATAGGCCCTCCACTAAATGAACGAATTCCTTCAAAGAAATTGCTTGAATATATAAATACAAGATTTAAACAGACAGACCTCATTTCCTTTCATTCAAGCGTATATGGAATTTTGATTAATAATTGAGGCTAGGATATAGTCACAATTATTTTTGTATCATTAACAAAATGCAAATTCTCATACAAAATCTTTAATTAAATTGAAACCTTTTATTGTCTTCATGCGTATAAAATAACAAAGGATTACAGAAATGGAAAATGAACGATACTGAAAAGATCTTGAAAAGGAGGAACATTTAATGAATCTATGGGTAATGCTTATTGGTGGACTTTTAGGTTTTGGAATTTTATTAGATTTTATTGTGAAAAAAAGAAAGCTGGAAGTTAACCCAGAAGAGGGAGCAAAAAATACTTCAGATTCAGAATTAGTTTATATGGAAACTTATTTGCACAATACAAGAGATCAACAAAACGATATTGGACATATGTAAAAAAGGGTGACCCATAAAGAATGGTTTCACCCTTTTTTACACATAATCACTCAATCCGACAATATTCAATTGGACAGCCTTCGCAATGATTCACCTTTTTTAAATAGTCTAAATCATGGACTGTAATTTTTCCTTGTTTAAAGGTAACAATATTCTTTTTTTTCAACTCATTTAGCATTCGATTGACACTTTCTCTTGCCGTTCCACAGAAGTTTGCTAGCTGCTGGTTGGTTAGAGCTATATCAATTAATACACCCTGTTCGGTTTCTCTACCATAGCTATTGGCTAAACGGATTAATGTAGAATAGAGAGCACCTTTTTTTCCATTCAAAATTAAATCACGTAATTTCGTTTGGGTTCGACGAAATTGATCACTCATCCACTTTAAAAATTCATAACCAAGCTTCGGATTTTCAAAGATTTCACATTCGAGTCTATGCTTAGAAATGACCAGAGCTTCACAGTCATCCAAAACTTTGGCGTTCAGCATATGAGTTGATTGATCCGAAAACATTGATAGCTCACCGATGAGATCATCCTTTTGACAAATTCGCAAACAAAGTTCTTTTCCATCGGGGGTGATTTTACTAATTTGAATAATTCCAGACTGAATATAGAATAATTCATTTGCTTCTGTACCTTCTTGAAAAAGGAAGTCACCTTTTTTAAATTTCTTTGTGTACTCACCAAGTGGTAAAAGAAAATCAAGTGAAGGTTTATCAAGAGAAACCGTTGTCATTCTGAAAGCCCCCTTATAAAATCGGGATATTTTGGAATCTACCTATATTTTATCTTAATTTTGATTGTGAATATGTGAACATATTGTGAAATTCATCATATGAAAAAAGTTATATAAAAATTTTGGAAAATAGAAAGTTTTTTTTGATATGATAGAGAAAAACCGGAGTGAGACGATGGTAGAAAGAAGAACACCAATATCTGTAACAGAAGCTGTTAATCGTGTAATGAATTTTGCCAAAAAGGGTGAAATCAAAACCGTTTCTATTGAGAAAAGTGAAGGAAGATATTTAGCAGGAAACATTATTGCAACTCACGATGTCCCACCATTTAACCGCTCACCATATGATGGCTTTGCCATAAGGTCAATTGATACTGCAAATGCGAGTGAACAAAATCCAGTCAAATTTGAAGTCATTGATGAAATTGGAGCCGGACAAGTTTGTCAAAAAAGAGTTGGTCTTTATCAGGCCGTTCGTATTATGACAGGTGCCCAATTACCAGAAGATTGTGATGCCATTGTTATGTATGAGTTAACAAAGGAGTTTGAAGAAAACGGAAAGAAGTATATGACAATAAAAAGACCGTTTGAAAAATGGTCCAATATATCATTCAAGGGTGAAGATACAAAAGAAGGAACAGAGCTTGTGAAAGAAGGAACATACATAAACCCAGGTGTTATGGCATTATTAGCTACATTTGGATATACCAAAGTTCCCGTTTCAAAACAGCCGATAATTGGAATTTTATCAACTGGAACTGAATTATTAGAAGTGCATGAAAAGCTAGAGCCAGGAAAAATTCGAAACAGTAACCAATATATGATTTTTTCACAAGTAAAGAAAAGTGGTGCAATACCAAAGTTGTTTGCCCAAAAAAGTGATGATATAGAACTATGTTATCAAGCAGTAAAAGATGCATTGAAACAGGTCGATTTTTTAATCACAACTGGTGGGGTATCCGTTGGTGATTATGATTATTTACCAGAAATATACCGTAGATTAGGAGCGAACGTTTTATTTAATAAAGTAGGGATGAGACCTGGGAGTGTTACAACTGTAGCTGAAAAAGATGGACAATTACTATTTGGATTATCAGGAAACCCTTCAGCTTGCTTTGTAGGATATGAATTATTTGTACGACCTATTGTGAAGTATTATTTACATTCTAAAACACCTTATTTAAAAATGGTGAAAGCATATTTAGGAAGAGATTTTCCAAAAGCTAATCCTTTTACACGATTTGTCCGTAGCAAGCTTATATTTGATAACGGGAAGCTTTATGCTGTACCAGTAGGACTTGATAAATCGAGTATGGTAAGTGCATTATCAGAAGTAAATTCGTTTATTGTTTTACCAGGTGGAAGTCGGGGATATCGAAAAGAAACACTAGTGAATGTATTACTACTTGATGATATTGAAGGTAGTGAATCGCCATGGGAAGAATTTCAAAAGTCTTTCAAATAGTTGGATACAAAAATAGTGGAAAAACAACTCTAATGAAAATTCTCATTAAAGAATTATCTTCCCTTCATTATCGAGTGGGCACCATTAAACACCATGGACATGGGACTAAACCTCCTGAAATCATGGAATTTAATAAAGATCATGTTGAACACTTCAAAAATGGTGCCTTTGTTTCAATGGTTGAAGGAAATCAAGTTGGACAGCTGTTATTTCAATCAGATCAAATAACTCTTGAAACAATTATTGAGTTTTATTCCGTCTTTTCATTAGACATAATTTTAGTCGAAGGATATAAAAAAGAAGCTTATCCCAAAATAGTACTCATACGTAGTGAAGATGATTTGCATTTGCTTAAATCCATAACGAATATTTTATGTGTCATTACTCATGTAGATTGCAGAAAAAAAATAAATGGACCATATCCATGTTTTTTAATAAAAGATAAGGAAAAATATATTGAATGGTTTTTTCGGACATTGGAGGAAAAAGCATGAACGAACCTTTGTATGAAATAACACGAGATCCCATTTCAGTTGAAAAAGTGATTCAAAAGGTTATTCGAAATGAAGCCGGAGCGATAACAACATTTATCGGAACAGTACGTGAATGGACAAATGGAAAAAGAACGCTCTTTTTAGAATATGAAGCCTATGAAAAAATGGCTGTTAAAATGTTAGATAAAATTGGTCAAGAAATAAAAGAAAAGTGGCCCAATGTGAAATGTGCCATTACACACCGAATTGGCCGTCTTGAAATATCAGATATTGCCGTTGTTATTGCAATTTCAACTCCACATCGAAAGGATGCTTATGAGGCAAATCAATATGCTATTGAAAGAATTAAAGAAATTGTTCCAATATGGAAAAAAGAATATTCGGAAGATGGAGAAATATGGGTTGGAAATCAACTCGAGACCGTTTCTTACCCATTAGGGAAACCAGCATTGGAGGAATTAGATGATTAAAGTACTTTTTTTTGCACATTTAAAAGACCTTGTAGGTACAAGTGAATTGTCCTTAGAAGTAGAAAATATAACTGCAAAAGAGTTAAAACAAATATTAGAACAAAAATATTCCATAACGTTTGAAAATTACATTATGATAGCTGTAAATGAAGAATATGCTCATAGTGATGTTAAGATTCAGAATGGTGATACTGTAGCCTTAATTCCACCAGTTAGCGGTGGATAATAAAAAATACCACAGTATAGACTGTGGTATTTTTTATTAGGAAAAATTATCTTTCCTCTAATAAATACATATAGTTGAATAGGTCATATCGTTTTTATAGGGGGAAAGAGAGTATGGAGTTTATTAAAACGGCGTCATTTGAAAATCAATTTTGGCTACAAATTTTAGGGGATCATGCTCGTTTTATTGCTTCTAGTTTATCTTATCAAGAAAAAAATAAAATTGAAAAAGCACAGGATTTTATACAAAATTTTGATGATTTGTTAAATGAATCAAGAAGATCTTTACAAAAAAATCAATGGATAAGCCTTACAGAAAAAGGGGTAGAAGCTGCTGAACAATTAAAAGCATTTAAATTACAAATTTTAAAGGAACAGTTAATTAGAGATGTAAAGATACAATTACCTCCTACTTTTTTAAATCATATGGTAAATGAATTAGATGAATATGTTCGGATTGGTAGGAATTTAATAAAAGGTGAGATACCACCTCTAATGCATGAAATTCATCATCACCTTATTTGGTTGTTAGATGCTGCTGGTCATGCTGGTGCAATATCAAGTGATTTAGACCGTGTCGAATACAAGTTAAAAGAAAAAGCCCAAAAGTTTCAAAAGGATTTTGAACAATTTTATCTTAAAGCAATTGAAATAGCTGGTTTTTTACGAGCTAATATTTCTGAATTTCCAGCTTTAAATCGCTTTAATAAAGAAGTAAATTTAGAAATGGAAATTTTTATGTCCTTTTTAAACGAATTAGAAGAACTGAAAATAAATAAAGAAATGCTTGCTGTATTAACGCCATTAATGGCTGATCATATGGCACGTGAAGAGTGCTACTATTTAATAAAGTTGTCTGAATCTGCAAAACTCATTCCAAGCCCTAATTGTGATCCGACAAGGCCTAGAATTAGTGAAATAACTCCAAACTGAAATGGTAATGATTTCCTCGTTTAATGCAGTTATTGAAGCATATTCTATTGATGTAATCAATTACATTACAAGGAGGAAACGATTATGACAGGTCGAATTCAACAATTAACAAGTCAAGCTCAACAAGCTCTTCAACAAATTCAACAAATTGCTCAAACTATTGAGCAGCAAGAACAGCAAAATGCAAATCAAGTATCAAATGTTAACCAAATGACGCAACAACAAATTCAAAGCTTAGCTCAAAGAGAGCAACAAGCTGCACAAAGTCTACAACAAATTCAAAATATTGTTCAACAATTACAATCAAATCTAAGCCAAATTAATCAACAAACTCAATTTCAACCAAACCAATTTCAAGCTAGCACATTTCAACCAAGCCAATATCAAAACCAATTCCAAAATCAATCAAGAGCTTATCAAATGAGTTCTAACCCTACAATTAATCCTTTACAAGGAATGCCTAGTGAAACAGATGTAAACGAAGTTCGTCGTCAAAACCAACAGTCTGCAAGCCAAAGTCCATATCCTTATTCTTAAGCATTATAAAAAAGGTGTCCTTTCTGGACACCTTTATCGTTTATTAATTGTTACAATAAAAACACCTAATAAGATAAAAAATCCTCCAATATAAAAATTTAGATGTAACTGTTCATGAAGTAAAAGCCACCCTAAAAAGGCACCGACAATGGGTTGGAAAAAGAAAAATAACGAACCTATTCCAGCATCCATTAGTTCCATTCCTTTATTCCATAGAAAAAAAGCACCGGCTGTTGAAATAATTCCTAAGTAAAGAATACCTAAAATAATAAGTGGTTTATCAAAAGTAAAATCATTCATTTGTAGTTCCCATACCATAAATGGTGTTGTGAAAAGAATGGCAAAGAAAATGGCATAGGTTGTTATCGTAAGTGTCGACAAACGATAGGATGCGATTTTAACGTAAACAGACAATAGAGCCCAAGTGATAGCGGCACCAACTAAAATGATGCTTCCAAAAAAATATTCATCTACATGAATATCCCATCCAATAACAATGACAACACCACATGTTGCTATAAACAAAGAGATTAATTTTCGAACAGTTAGCTGTTCCTTCAATATTAACTTTGCAAATAAAACAATAAAAGCTGGTGTTGCAGATGTAATTAACGCACCGGTATGGGCATTTGATAGCTTCGTTCCAATAAACTGAAAGGAAACGGAAATAAAATAGCCGATAAACCCAATCCAACATAACAATAACCAATCTTTTTTACTTAACTCAATTCGTGTATTATTTTTTCGTTGGCTAAGCTTTAATATGAGTAATAGAACAAAAAAAGCAATGATATATCGTAACCAAACGAGCGTAATAGGTGGAATAAAGTCAAGCACATACTTACTTACTACATACATTCCACCCCATATACTTGCAGCTAAAGATAAACATAAAGCTCCTAATAAATTTTGTTTCATCGATGATACCCCCGTCTTTTATTTTGGTTATAAATGAAAGGTTAAGACGAGGTATGGAGCTTGTTTTTAGGTAAAGCTATCCATCCCTCATCTTAGGAATGAATAGCTGGTTGATCATTTTCAAAAAGCTCAAGATACATCACTGATTCCTCCTTAATAAAAATAAATATTTTTCCAATTTCATGTTATCAAATTTTTAAGTTTTTCAATATCCTTTTTTTCTAGGTAAATTAGATAAATTTGTAAAAAATGAAACTTTTTCCTTATTTTAATCGTATGACTTATGGAGAAAGCATTAGGAGGGATTTTTTATGGAACAACCAGTAAACAATACTATTAAGCCACCTTTACTAGGAATCATTACAAGTCCAGTAGAAACATTGGACAGGATTCGTCAAAATCCAAAAGTTTTAATTCCTTTATTATTTGTTACTATTTTAGCTGTAATTTCAACAGTTTTAGGAACAGCAAATATTGACTTTGTTGAAATGGGATTAAACCAAGGTTTAAGTAAACAAGAAGCGGAAATGATGGCTGGATTTACGAAAGTATTTGTAATTGTAGCAGGAATTATTTCTCCTGTATTTGTGATTCTCATTACCTCATTAATTTATTTATCGATTTCAAAAATTGCTGGTTCAGATGTAAAGTTTAAACAGTTATTTTCCATGACAACCTACACCTCTATTATTGGAGGCTTAGGTATTTTATTAAATGCTATTATTGCTTATTTTATGGGAACAAGTTTGGAAAATGTTAATTATACAAGTGTAAATAGTTTAATAGGTTTAGAAGGTGTTCCAGGAGCTTTATTGTCATATATTGAAGTGTTTGGAATTTGGGGAACGATTCTATTAGCGATGGGACTTCATCGAGTTGCTAAGCTATCAAAAGGAGCTTCTTGGACAATTGCTATTATTTTTTACATAATTGGTGCTATTTTTGCAATTGTCGGAGGAGTATCACAAGGTATGATTGGTGGTTAAGATGAAAAAGATATGGATTGGTATAGGCATTATTAGTATTATCGCGCTATTTGTCGGTGTTAGTGTTTATCGGGCATCGACAAAAGAAAATATAAAGGTTGAAACTACACAATTAACAAAAAAAGAAATGACCGGGAACGTTATGATTCCCGGTACTCTCGAATTAAATCAAGAGCAAAAGGTTTATTTGGATCCTCAATTAGGAGAAATAAGTGAGATTCTAGTAAAAGAAGGAGATGAAATTAAAAAAGGTACACCACTATTAAAATATGTAAATGAACAGCTAACATTAGAAAAAGAACAAAACCAACTAGCTATCGACTCGAGCTATATTCGAATCAATCAAATCAAAAAGCAAATTGAAAATCTAGAGGAGAAAAGAAAGGATTTAGAAAAACAAATTGGAAAGGAATCAGCAAAAAAACAGATTGAAACTGAAAAAAGTCAATTAGAAACAGAAAAAAAGATGGCAAATATTGAGCTAAAGCAGCAATTATTACAAAAGGAAGCTATTGAAAAAAAATTAAAAGAGCTCGAAGTGAAAAGTGACATTGATGGCGTTGTCGTTCAAGTTAATGAGGATAATATTGATCACGCATCTCAACAATCATACATCATACATATTGCCAACTTACAAGATTATAGGGTAAAAGGGGTAATTTCAGAATATGACTCTCTGAAAATAAAAGTAAATCAACCTGTTACGTTATCATCAGATGTAATCCCTAATCAAAAGTGGAAAGGAACAGTAACAAAAGTTGGCTTATTACCTCAGGTAAATGACATGATGAATCAAAGTAACACTGCCGTTCAATATCCTATTGAAGTAAAGGTAGAGGATACGAATATAACAGCTAAACCTGGTTTTCAACTTATTATGGAAATCGAAACAGATCGAAAAAAAGTAAACACTCTTCCTCTTGATGCGGTAAAGCAAGAGGACGGGCAGCATTTTGTGTTTATAGTTGAAAGTGGAAAAGTTACACGAAAAGATGTAGAAATTGGTATCGCTGATGAAAAATCGATTGAAATTAAAAAAGGGTTAAACGAAGATGATTTCGTGATTTTAAACTCACCTACTCAATTAAAAGTCGGTATGGAAGTGACTGTAAAATGATTAAACTTACCGACATAACAAAAAGCTATCGCTTAGGAAAAGAAAGTATTGATATATTAAAAAACATTTCATTAGAAATTCAAGAAGGTGAATTTGTTGCGATTATGGGACCTTCTGGGTCTGGCAAGTCAACATTAATGAATATTATTGGATGCCTCGATCGACCAACAAGTGGGACATACTTATTTGATGGAACGGATATCTCTACCTACAAAGATATTCAACTGGCAAAACTCAGAAATTTGTCTATCGGATTTGTTTTTCAGCAGTTTCAGTTATTACCGAGGTTAAATGCCTTAAAGAATGTGGAGCTTCCCATGATTTATGCGGGTGTTAGCAAAAAAGAGCGAGAGAAAAGGGCAAAGGGAGCATTAGAAAAAGTTGGACTGTCTGATCGAATCCATCACATGCCAAATGAATTATCAGGTGGTCAAAAGCAAAGAGTCGCTATTGCAAGAGCTATTGTTAATCAACCCAAATTAATTTTAGCAGATGAGCCAACAGGAGCACTTGATACAAAAACTAGTATTGCCATTATGGAAGAATTCACAATCCTGAATGAGGAAGGAACAACGATTGTAGTCGTCACACACGAGCAAGAAGTAGCTGAATATGCAAAAAGAGTGATCATGGTGCGTGACGGTATGATTCATGATGTTAACCGGAAGGAGGAGGCCACTGATGGGATTAATTGAAAATTTTAAGATGGCCCTTTCTTCAGTCATGGCGCACAAGCTAAGATCCATCTTAACAATGCTAGGAATCATTATCGGTGTTGCATCGGTTATCGTAGTAGTGGCCATTGGTCAAGGTGGAGAACAGATGTTGAAATCAGAAATTATGGGTAGTGGAAATACAATTGAAGTATTTTATCAACCGAGTGAGGAAGAGCTTAAATCAGACCCTAATGCTTATATGAAAGATCCATTTACACAAGAAGATATAAAGGCTCTAAAAAAAATTCCTGAAGTTCAAAATGTCGTTGCTACATCTTCTAATATGTACGAGACACGTTTTAAAGAAGAAACATTAGATACTACTGTTTTTGGAATTAATCAAGCCTATCCAGTTGTCAATGAATTTGAAATAGAGAAGGGAAGAACTTTTACGGAAGCTGATTTTTTAGCAGGTAGGAGAGTTGGAGTTATAAGCAATCAACTAGTTGAAGAGTTGTTTCAAGAGGAAGAACCCATTGGAGAAGTCGTTTGGGTAGGAGGTCAACCTATTGAGATTATCGGTATTTTAAAAAAAGCAGCAGGTTTATTTGCATTTGAAGGCTCAGAAATATATATGCCATGGAATACTTATCGAAATGCTTTTGGTGTTAACAGCTATAATCAAGTCACACTACAAGTGAAAAGTGCCGATGACATAAAAGCGGCAGGAGAAAAAGCCGAACAAATTTTAAACAGCTTACACAATACAGAAGATTCCTATCAAGTAATTAATTTTGAAGAAATAGCTGAAGGAATTGGACAAATTACAAGAATTATGACCATGATTATCGGAAGTATTGCTGGTATTTCATTACTCGTAGGTGGAATAGGTGTTATGAATATTATGCTTGTTTCTGTTACAGAACGGACAAGAGAAATCGGGATTCGTAAGGCATTGGGTGCAACAAGAGGACAAATCTTAACACAGTTTTTAATTGAATCCGTTACATTAACACTAATTGGTGGGATGATAGGTATTTTACTAGGGGCAGGAGCTGCATCTCTTGTATCTATATTTGCTGGATGGCCTTCACTTATTTCATGGCAGGTTGTTTTAGGTGGTTTATTATTTTCAATGGTTATTGGTGTTTTATTTGGAATGCTTCCAGCAAATAAAGCAGCACGACTGGATCCAATCGAATCGCTAAGATATGAGTAAATAGAATAATAGTGTCTAACCTTGATGCTCATATTAGGTTAGACACTTCTAAATGCCTTCTTTGTTATTGAAGCTTTTAAAATTTTGAATCTGCAGTCTAACCGAAAAATTCACGGTAAAATTCCCGAAAAAGATGATAAAACTACAAAATTATTGGTCGGAATCACTAATAAATCATTGGAAAAAGGAAGAAATTCACTCAAATTAAAGGAAAAGAAGATAAGGATGCATTCTCTTTTCTAATTTAGAATTTATATTTTCTCCTCTTTTTTTGAACCTTTCAAATTGCATCAAGATGGTAATGTAATTTTATTTAAAGGGTTAAGCTAAACGGTTCACTCCCATTTCCCCAAAGTGGTTCTAAGCAATCGCTTGAAATCGATTGCAGGTTTAAATGTTTTGTAGCATATTGAATCATTTCTGCTGCAACAATTGTTCCTAAGCCACTTGTCATATAATCGTACTCCATCCAATAGTTAAGCTTTCCTGAATTGGGATTATTCTTTTCTCTTGTTAAAATCGCAGCCCCAATGGTTCGATCATTCATTTGAATGATAAACGTAGATTTTGAATCATCTGTGAACTTTGAAATTTGTTCATTGTTTTTTAAATAAACATGAATCCGTTCATTTTCGATTTCTTTAATTTCAATTGAAGAAGCACCGTTTTGTAGTGGAACTTCTAACTTCGTTAAATGGATGAATGACATGCTTTACCCACCTTTTAATACTTGATTGTCCTTTTAAAAAATACAAATGTTTTTCTGTTGTAGACATTATAAATGGAATGATAAAAAATGACAAGTGGTTTTGAAGAAATTTTATTGAATTAATTGGTAAAGCGCTTACATTTATTAATTTCTAACAAATTTGTTTCAAATCCTAATCAATAAAAAAGAGATGACTCTGATCGAGACATCTCTTCTGAACCGCTATTTATCATCCGAAAACATATAAACTTTATGGTGCCATCTAATACTAAAAATAAGACCTATAGCGAACATACTTCCCATAATAGAACTTCCACCATAGCTGATAAATGGAAGTGGGATACCAGTAATCGGAAGTAAGCCGATTGTCATACCGGAATTTTGGAATACATGAAAGACAAATAGACTGATAACACCAGCACAAATATAACTATTAAATTCTTCATTTGTCTCAATTGAAACTTTAATTAAATGATAAATCAAAAGAAAATAAATACTTAAAACTATACTTGTTCCGATAAAGCCAAACTGTTCACCAATAACACTAAAGATAAAATCAGTGTGATTTTCTGGAATGTAAACTTGCCCTTCACCAAGACCTTTTCCCATAATTTGTCCAGAGCCAATTGCTTTTAATGAATTAACAAGATGATAGGCTTCAGTAGTTTTATACCCTTCAGGATTTAACCAGGCATAAATTCGTCCTAATTGGTACTGCTCAACTCCTAAATATTTTTTAAGAATCTCAGGAGCAATTAAAACTAAATAAAAAATTGCTGAAACGACAGTAGCGATTATAGTAGCAATGACAGTAATAATTTTCCACGAAATACCTGATACAAATATAAGTCCTGCAACAATTGCCATTAAAACTAAAGCGGTACCTAAATCTGGTTGCTCTAATACAAGTAATATAGGTAAAAGGGCTGTTCCTATTATTTTAAACAAAAGAAGAATGTCAGACGATAAAGTTCTTTTCACATACTTTTGATTATGCTTTGCAATGATACTGCTTAAAGCGATAATTAAAAATCCTTTCATAAATTCTGAAGGTTGAAATGAAAATCCAGGTAAGGTGAACCATGCTTTAGCACCATTGATCGGTCTTGCTATAGAATGAGGTGCAACCATTAATAAGACAAGTAAAAAGACACCAAGACCATATAAATACCAAGCCATTCTCTGAATTTGTTCTGAATCAAAAAGCATGACACCCGCTATAATAAAAGAACCGACAACGTACCAAACAATTTGCTTAATTAAAAAATTTTGCTCTGCATATTGGGCTGAAGTTAGTTGTGCACCATATATAGCAATACAGCTACAGCAAAATAAAAGGAATAAAATAAAGGCAAGCTGATAATCAAATTTAGACTGTACCTTTTTGTTTGAACTCATGTTGTCCACCAACTTCTATCGAAAATGATATTTCATTTTGTAAATAAAAAAGACGGATCACAACATCCGTTTCTCGTATATTAAGACGTCAATAAAATTAAAAGGTTTCATTCATTTTTCCTTAAATATAGTAGCATAAAACGAATTATTTGCCCATTGTTTATTAAAGTCATATACAAAGTTTTAAGAATGTTGGGGACACAACGATTGTTCATTACTGAAATCACGCTTTGATATTCATTTAGCTATATTTATGAACAAACTGGTGAATAATTGTGTTTAATTCATTTGCTTTTAATGTTGGGACTTGATGTCTAACATTTGACACATAAACGACTTCAACATTCGAAACAAACTTTTTAAAAGCCTTTTGATAGGAGTGGACATATCGATCCTTCTTTCCGTAAACAAGAAGAAGCGGTCCTTTCATATGCTGTAATCGATTGGTAGCAACATACTTTAGTCCCGATTTATACATTTGATAAACAGCTTTTCGATCTGATTTTTTTATATAATTTTCTAGTTCTTTTTTATAAGCCTTTGTTTTAGAGTGTGCTCTGCTTATTGCTTTTGCCACAAGTGGGAGACCACCGAGACGTACAGATAAGATGCCTAACTGAAACTCTGCTCGTAGCATAGGAGTATTGACCTCTGAAAAACCTCCAATTAAAATGACTCCTTTTATAAACTCCGGATATTTAATGGCAAACTCTATTGCAATCGAACCTCCATTGGAATATCCACAAATAAAAGCTTCTCTAATATGTAATTTTTTAAATAGAAAATACAAATCATCAGCTAATTTGGTGACTGTAATCCTTTCATTATTGTGAGTGCTTTTCCCATTTCCACGTAAATCGTACATTAAGAGCTGAAAATGATCAGAAAGTGGTTTTTGAAATTTAAACGTTATAATCCCCATGTTAGGCGGGTGAACAAAAACAATCGGAGTTCCTGTACCCGTTAATTCATAATAAGTTCTAACGTTATTTGGTAATGTAACAAAAGGCATTTTTGTGTTCCCCTCCTTTGTCAATAATGTAGTCTAAAGCTATTTTCTTTATTGTTTGTTATTAAAAAATAATCATTCCTTTGATTGAAAATGATTATATTTGATAGAAAATGATAAAAAATGATTGAATTTGACTGATTAGTATATTAAAATGAAAACAAATTACTAAAGTATGCGTTTTCAAAAAAAGGGGATATGTACCGTGTTAACAGAAGAAAGACATCTTATTATTTTGGATTTGTTAAAAGAAAAAGAAATCGTCAAAATTCAAGAATTAGTTGAAGCAACCAATGCTTCGGAATCAACGATTAGACGTGACTTATCACAACTCGAAAAAGAAAAGTTTTTAAAGCGTGTTCACGGTGGTGCAACGAAATTAAAAGGAAAGCTTGCAGAACCAGACGTGAAAGAAAAGTCTTTAAAAAATATTGAATCAAAAAAACTAATTGCAAAATATGCATCAGAAATGATTGAAAAGGAAGATTGTATTTACATTGATGCAGGTACAACGACATTACAATTAATCGATTTTTTACCGAATGATAAAAATATTGTCGTTGTTACAAACGGTTTAACTCATATTGAACCACTTTTAACAAAGGGAATTAAAACGTATTTACTAGGTGGCTATGTCAAACCGAGAACAGGAGCACTAATAGGAAGGGGGGCTATAAATTCAATTGAACAGTATCGATTTGATAAATGCTTTTTAGGAGCAAATGGAATTCATAAAGAGTTAGGATTAACAACGCCTGACCCTGAAGAGGCAACAATCAAAAGAAAGGCATTGCAATTATCAAGAGAAGGTTATGTTCTTCTTGATGATTCGAAGTTTAATGAAATCAGTTTTTCTAAAATCGCTGATTTACATGAAGCAACGATTATCACCAATCTATCAGATCAAGAAGTTTTAAAAGAGTATGCAGCTATTACGAACATAAAGGTTGTGGGGAAATGATCTACACTGTTACTTTGAATCCATCTGTTGACTATGTTGTTAAAGTTATACCATTTGAGTTAGGGCATTTAAATCGTGCAAAAAGTGAAGCGAAATTTCCAGGAGGAAAAGGAATCAATGTTTCAAGAGTGTTAAAGCGTCTAAATGTTGAATCTTGTGCACTTGGATTTTTAGGTGGATTTACTGGAAAGTACATTGAGACATTTTTAAAAAATGAAGGAATACAAACAAATTTTGTCCATGTAAATGGAGATACAAGAATCAATATTAAATTAAAAACAGATGTAGAAACCGAAATAAATGGTATTGGTCCAACGGTTTCACATGAAGAAATGAACCAATTTTTAAAAAAAGTTGACTCATTAACTTCGAGTGACCTACTCATTATGTCAGGTAGTGTGCCAAAAAATTTGCCGGATCATATTTATGAACAAATTGCCGCTATTTGTCAAAAAAATAACGTGAAACTTTTTGTAGATATTTCAGGAGATGTCATTCATACCCTTCTTCCATACCAACCATTTTTAATAAAACCAAATCATCTTGAATTAGGAGAATGGTTTAACTGTAAAATCAATTCAATTGAGGAAGCTCTATATTATGGTAAAAAATTAGTCAAAAAAGGGGCACATAATGTGATTGTTTCAATGGCCGAAAAGGGAGCGTTGCTCATCAATAAAGAGCTATCATTATACGCTTCTGTACCAGTAGGAGAGGTGAAAAACTCTGTTGGAGCAGGTGACTCCGTTGTCGCAGGGTTTATTGCTAAATATATTCAAACCAATGACATCAAACTTGCATTTCAATATGGAATTGCTGCAGGAACTGCAACAGCTTTTTCATTTGAATTGTGCAAGTACCAGGAAGTAGAAGCTCTTCATTCAAAAATTAGCATTGAAGTTTTAGAGGGGGGAAGATCATGAGAATTATAGAATTATTGACAAAAGAAACCATCCATTTAAGCCTTCGTGCAAATTCGAAAAGTGAAGTGATTGATGAGTTAGTAAATGTGTTGCATCATGCAGGTAAGCTAAGAGATAGAGATGCTTTTAAGGATGCTATATTAGCTAGGGAACAGCAGAGTACAACAGGAATAGGTGATGGAATTGCTATTCCTCATGCCAAAACGAATGCTGTTAATGCACCAGCAATCGCTTTTGGTCGATCTATAAAAGGGATTGATTATGAATCACTAGACCAAAAGCCTTCACATTTATTTTTCATGATTGCTGCAACAGAAGGGGCGAATAACACTCATCTTCAAGCACTTTCAAAATTATCTACGATTCTTTTAAAAGAGGAAGTGCGCAGTAAGCTATTAGAAGCAAAAACAGAAGAAGAGGTTTTACAAATTATTGACCAATATGATCAAGAAGAAACAACATTTAACAATGGAATTACAAATAATCAAGATCTCATTTTAGCAGTAACAGCATGTCCAACAGGTATTGCCCACACGTATATGGCAGCAGATGCATTAAAAGAAAAAGCAAATGAAATGGGAATTCCTATTAAAGTTGAAACGAATGGATCCGATGGAGCAAAAAATATTTTAACCAATGAAGAGATAGAAAGAGCAAAAGCGATTATTGTGGCTGCAGATAAGCAAGTAGACATGGAACGATTTAAAGGTAAGCATGTTATTGAAGTACCTGTTTCAGATGGAATTCGCAAACCAAAGCACTTACTTGAACGTGCTCTAAAACAGGATGCTCCAATTTATCAGGGAAGTGGGACGTTAAATCAAAAAGCAGATGATCAGTATAAAGAACGTAAAGGAATTTATAAGCACTTGATGAATGGTGTATCCAACATGCTACCATTTGTTGTCGGTGGTGGTATATTAATTGCAATATCGTTTATGTTTGGTATTGAAGCATTTGATCCGGAACACCCGTCACATCATCCTTTAGCAGAAGCTTTAATGACGATTGGTGGTGGAAATGCTTTTGGATTAATGATTCCTGTCTTAGCAGGCTTTATTGCCATGAGTATAGCCGATCGTCCCGGATTAGCACCAGGTATGGTTGGGGGATTGATGGCGGCCCAAGGTCAAGCAGGATTTTTAGGAGGTCTTATTGCTGGATTTTTAGCAGGGTATATTGTAATCGCTTTAAAGAAGATGTTCGCTTCACTTCCTGAACAACTCGAAGGAATCAAGCCAGTACTAATATATCCGCTATTTGGCATTGGAATTACTGGACTTATCATGTTCTTTGTTATCATTGATCCAGTTAGCGCTTTAAATGAAGGGTTAAAAAATTGGTTAAATGGACTTGGTACAGGTAACCTAGTTCTTCTCGGATTAATTCTTGGAGGAATGATGGCAGTTGATATGGGAGGCCCTGTAAATAAAGCAGCATTTACTTTTGGAATTGCCATGATTGATGCGGGTAATTTTACACCACATGCCGCTGTTATGGCAGGGGGGATGGTACCACCATTAGGGATTGCCATTGCAACCTTTCTATTTAAAAACCGATTCACAGAACGCGAGAGAGAAGCGGGAGTTACAAACATTTTCTTAGGTGCATCCTTTATTACAGAAGGTGCGATCCCGTTTGCTGCAGCTGACCCAGTTCGTGTTATTCCATCTATTATAATTGGTTCAGCAACTGCTGGAGCATTAAGTATGCTTTTTGGCATTGGTTTACGAGCTCCACATGGTGGTGCATTTGTTATACCTTTCGTTGATGGAAGTCCATGGTTATATATATTAGCGATTTTAATAGGATCTGTTGTAACCGCTATCTTATTAGGGATTTTAAAGAAACCTATACAATCATAAAGCTAGACTTTTTTGTTTGTAGACAAAGGCTAGATGATAACGATTTATTTGACTAAATGACGATGACGAGTAGATTAACCTTAAATAGATAATGAGCATCCGAAGGGGGGAAGTAACAAAGATTGCAAGCGTTTGCGGGAACTGAAAGCTAGACATTTGTCTAGCTTTTAATATATAATATAAAAATTTTTATAGGCAAGATGGTATATAAGTGTTGTAAATCCACATAAAAGTGTTACAAATCTGCATAAAGAGGGTTTGACAAAAAATCCGAAATAAAAAGCTAAAAAATCAGCAATTGATTATTTATTTCATTTTAAAGATTTTTGTAACATTTGTAACATTTATTCCGACACATATAATAGAACAAAGTAAGAGGATGTGTTGGATTTGAAAAAAAGATTTGCTTTATTACTTTTTGTTTTCACCCTAATGACAATAGCAGCTTGTAGTCATAACAACGGTGAAAGTAGCTCATATGATCAAGTTGAGTCAAAACAAATGTCTAAAGAAGAGGAAATCGTGGCAGAAGAGGGAGCTAGTGATTCTATACAGCCTCAACGTAACACGAATTTATCTTCAGCTGATGAACGAAAAGTAATGTATCACGCAAACATCAGAGTTGAGGTTGCTGAACATGAAAAAACAATGAATCATTTGCAAAGAGAAGCAAAAGAATTAGGTGGATATATGATTCATTCCAATAATACGGAAATGGATGACAAAATTGAAGGATATTTAACTTTTCGTATTCCTGAAGAGCATTTTCAAAGATTTGTCCAACTGATTAAAGAAAGTAGTAAACAAGTGCTATCCGAACAAATATCAGGTAATGATGTCACAGAAGAGTATGTTGACCTACAATCTCGACTAACATCAAAGGAAGTCGTGGAAAACCGCTTAATTGAATTCATGAATAGTGCTGAGAAAACAGAGGATCTCTTAAAAATTTCCAATGAACTAGAAAGGGTTCAAGCTGAAATTGAACAATTAAAAGGAAGAATAAAGTATATTGAAAATAAAACAGCTCTATCAACAATTGATGTGCATTGGGTAGAGGAGAAAATGGATGTACCAGATCTGAACTCAAAAGAATTAAATACGTTTGAAAAAACGAAAAAACAATTGATGACAAGTGTTAATTGGTTACTAAGTGCCTTCTCTTGGACTGTAGTCTTTCTTATAGGAAATCTCCCTATTTTTATATTAGTTAGTCTTGTCATCCTCATTTTTTGGAAAGGAAGGAAAAAGTTCAAACATTTTACAAAAAAATCTTCGAATAATACTGAAGATTAAGAAAAAGGTATGGTAAAATATAGACAAAATTTTCAATAATTAATATTTTTAAGGGGGATGGGGATGTACGTACCATTAATTTTGACACAATTTTTAGATCGAGCCGTTCGGTTATACGGTGAAAAAACAGCTGTCATTGATGGGGAGAAAAGATTAACGTATCAACAATTAAATGAAAGAGTAAATCAGCTTTCACACGGTTTACAAGACTTAGGGGTAAAAAAGGGTGATCGAATTGCTTATCTAGCACCGAATACGCTTGAAATGCTAGAAGGTTTCTATGGTGTTTTCCAAACAGGAGCTATTATGGTGCCGCTTAATATTCGTTTAAAGCCGGATGATTACTTATATATCCTAAACCATAGTGAAAGCAAACTATTATTTGTTGATGAAGAACTTTATCACCTAATTGCTCCAATTAAAGACAAGCTAGAAACAGTAGAAAAAATTATTGTACAAAATGGAGATGGAACAGACGAAAACATAACATATGATGAATGGTTAAGATCTTATCCTTCCACAAGGTTTGAACGTGCTGTAATGGATGAAAATGATGTTTGTAGTCTACTATATACAAGCGGTACAACAGGAAAACCAAAAGGGGTTATGCTGACACACCGAAACAATTATTTACACGCATTAAGTACAATGCACCATTTACGAGTTTCTGACAAAGACGTTTATTTACATATTCTACCAATGTTTCACGTAAATGGATGGGGTGCACCATTTTATTATACGGCCAACGGAGCAACTCATATTTGCTTAAGAAAGGCACTGCCTGAATTGATTTATAAGAAGATCAAACAGCATAATGTTACCGTGATGCATATGGCACCAACTGTTTTAAATAGTTTGCTTCAATATTATGATCGAGAAAAACCAGATGTTTCGAATGATATTCGCGTTGTTATTGCAGGTTCAGCACCACCACCAGCATTTGTTAAACGCGTGGAAAATGAACTAGGTTGGGAGTTTATTCAAGTTTATGGAATGACAGAATCATCTCCACTAAGTCTCGTATCAACCATTCGGTCTCATTTAGATGTAACGATGAATGAAAAGCATCGTATAAAAGCGAAAGCAGGATACCCGATGATAGGGTGCGAAGTTAAAGTTGTCAAAGAAAATGGTGAAGAAGTCGAATGGAATGGAAAAGAAATTGGTGAAGTTCTGACTCGTTCAAATGGTGTAATGAAAGGTTACTGGAAAAACGAAGAAGAAACGATGAAAACAATTGAAAATGGCTGGCTTCATACAGGTGATATGGCGACTGTTGATGAATATGGTCATATTGAAATTGTTGACAGAAAAAAAGATATCATCATATCTGGTGGAGAAAATATTTCATCTATAGAGGTTGAAGGTGTTCTTTACGACCATCCATCGGTTCAAGAAGCAGCTGTCATTGCAATACCACATGAAAAGTGGGGAGAGACACCACACGCTTTTGTTGTATTAAAGGAAGGTCAACAAATAACTGAAGAGGATATTATTCAATTCGCACGTCGTCATTTAGCACATTTTAAAGCACCTACATCTGTTAGCTTTGTAAATGAGTTGCCAAAAACTGCATCTGGTAAAATACAAAAAGTCCATTTACGCAAACAGTTCTGGGAAGGAAGAGAAAGATTAGTTAATTAATTAAAATAATAATGGTCATATTAAGTTAAGAAGTTCGGGTTAGAGGTAGAGAACTCTATTCCGAACTTCTTTTTTTGTTGTCACAGAAAATTTAGTTCAATAAAGTGTTAAAGTGCTATCTTTGTGTGTATTTTGGTGTCTAGCTCCAAGCGCCATCGGCTTGGGTTGCTTCGGCATCGCTGTGGCTGCGGAAGCCTTCTCACAGGAACTTTAAAGCACGAGAATGAAATAATAGAAATTAAGCGAATATTAAAAACACAGTAAGGAGTATTTTGCTTCTTTTTTTGTTCAACAATTTATCTCCTATTGGCAATTTCCTTATCTATAATTAACATTTTTTGATAAAATTATCCAAATCAGAATAAGCAGAATGGTTTATTAAACTTTTCTACTTATTTTAATCATTCAATTGCGATTATTTTCGATTCCATTATCGAATTACTTAAATTTAATGGGGAGATAAATTTTTTAAAAACACTATAATAAAAAGAGGAGCCTGCCTTTAAAAATTTTAACAGGTCTAATTGTGTACTGAAACTGGTTGTAACTTCATTATCGCTCCAAAATGCTGTTGAGCGGCTGTAAATGTAATAAAAGCACAGAGTTCGCTAATTTCAGCATCGCTGAAATAGTCTTTTAAAATTTTAAAAGAAGAATCAGGGATTTCCCCTCTTTCTTTGGTAAAGACTTCAGCAAATCCAACTGCTACAGAAATTTTTTCCGTAAATTTATGTACTTCTGGCTTTCCTTTTGCTTTACAATACTCGCAACCATTATGTTGAGCTAATGTCCTTCTTACTTGTTCCTTTAATTCTGCTGAAAGTAGCCCATCTTTTTCAAAAATATCTCCAAGCTTTATCCAGGCTTCCATTACTTCCTTATTATGACCTATGAGTTTTTGAAAGGCTGTTTCACCTAAAGTTGATTCCTTAATTCTTGTCATAATCATACCTCCTTATAACTATATTATAAGGCAATAATTGGTATTTAAAAGGGTTTTACATCATACTAGGGAAAGATAAACGTTGAAAAATAAATGATGGAAAAGTGTGAAAATAATTTTTTAACCACCATTGACATAATTTAAAATAAAAATCGCGAGGATTACTCAACCCTTGCGATTATGAATAAAAAATTATTTTTCTGTTTTTGTCGTTTCAGATTGATAGGGCTCCCATGCAATCAAGACAACATTTAACTCTTTTTCAAGATGATCAATTTTACTTTGCTTTTCGTCTGTTAAATTTGCTAAATGGAAATCTTTATTCATAATATCACCTCAGTGTTAATATAAACAAAATTGTTTATTTTTATTAAGAAAAAAGCTCTAGCTAAAAGCTAGAGCCCTTTATACTATATGGAGAGGTAAATGGCTATTATCAGTAATAAAATCGAAAGAAATATACTTATCCATTTTATATAGGGAGGGAGTTTTTCATTTCCTTTTTCGTTCACACGTTTTTCTTGTTCTTGAACCTGTTTATGAAAGTTTGGACTGCAGCACCCCATTAGGCAACCACCATAACATCATCGTCAAGTTGCATTTCGGATTTCTGAGCTTTCTTTGCTGCAGTGAAGAACAGAGTGATAATTCCAATTGTCGTAATTGCTGCTATAACGTATGCAACATTAAGTGGAAGACCGAAACCGATTTGAGCATTTAAAATATACGTAAATGTTGCCATTGTCATAAAGGTTGCTGGGACCATTGCAATCCAATAATTTTTCTTTGCAATAAATAGATACATCGCACCAACCCAAAGAGCAATAACGGCTGTTGATTGGTTTGCCCAAGAGAAATAACGCCATAATAGTGTAAAGTCAATCTTTGTTAAAATAAAGGATGCAGCGAATAATGGTAAAGCGATTGCTAAACGGCTAGTGATTTTCTTTTGTGAAATGTTTAAGTAATCAGCAATTATCATACGAGCGGAACGGAATGCAGTATCACCAGATGTAATTGGTAATACAATGACACCAATAACAGCAAGTGTTCCACCAATTGCACCTAACATCATCGTAGCGACTTCACTTACGACAGCAGCTGGGCCACCATTTGCTAAAACTTCATTTAATCCTTCAGATCCATTAAATAAGCTCATTGCAGCAGCTGCCCAAATCATCGCGATAATACCTTCTGCAATCATCATACCGTAGAAAATTTTACGACCATGCTTTTCGTTTTGTGTTGTACGAGAAATGATTGGTGATTGTGTTGCATGGAAACCAGATAGAGCACCACAAGAAATCGTTAAGAATAATAATGGGAAGATTGGTGCGTTATCCGGATGCATGTTTTCGAATGTTAATTCTGGAATTGGAGCACCTTTAATCACTAAAGATAAACCGACGCCAACAGCACTAATTAATAAAAGAGCTCCAAATACAGGATAGAAACGACCGATAATTTTATCGATTGGAAGAAGTGTTGCCAAAATATAATAGATAAAAATGATACCAATAATCATGGTTAACGTTAACCAATCACTTGTTAAATTATGAATTAACCCTGCTGGAGCTGTAACGAATACAGTACCTACAAGTAATAATAAAAGAATTGCAAATGCATTTACGACATGCTTCATAACTTTTCCTAAAAATTTACCCGCAAGCTCAGGTAAGTGAGCACCATGATTACGAATTGAAATCATACCTGTTAAATAATCATGGACAGCACCTGCAAAAATACAACCAAAAACAATCCAAAGAAAGGCAACAGGACCGTAAAGTGCTCCTAAAATTGGCCCGAAAATTGGTCCAACTCCTGCAATATTTAACAATTGAATTAAGGAATTTCTTTTTGTACCCATCGGTAAATAGTCAATTCCATCCTGATGGGAATAAGCTGGTGTTGGTCGTTTTTCATTGACCCCGAAAACTTTTTCTACAAATTTACCATACGTAAAATAACCGATGATTAACAATGCAATTCCAAAAAGAAAAGTGTACATGCAGTGAAGTCCCCCTTTTTTTATGTATGCGTTTACATAAATGATAGCAGTCATTGGAAGAAATGCGTGAAATTTTGTCTAACATGTCATTTTTTACGATTAAGATGCATAAATAAGAATTTATTGTGCATTAAAAAAGCATTGGTTATTGGCCAATGCTTCTCTCAGGGGAACGGATTCCAAAATAGGATATATATTTTTCGTTATTCCAAATAATTTCGATCACCATTATTTGATCGGGTATATGAGATGGGATTAAAAATTTGTTATCTTTTATATTTACTTTAATTGTATTTTGTTCATCATACAAGTAATAAAGATAAATCGTTGGATTTTGAACAGGAATATTCTTTGTGTGAATGCGTACCGTATTTCCTTTCGAACGGTCCAGTTCTAATATTCCTATATCACCTAAAGGTAATAAAGATGGTTCAAGAGTTTGAGAGCATCCTTCTTGAGAGGAATAGCAATAATTTCCCTTTAGATCAGAATAGGTTTGACCTGCAAATTGTAAATGAATTTCAGGAAAGCCTTGTTCATGAATCCGTTTCTGCACCATGTTATATTCTATGTTAGGAATGAAAAAATAAAGGTGAGTCCCAATAGCAAGGATAAAAGGGACAGAGATAACCCATAAAGCTTTCTTATTATAAACGATCAATTGATCAAAAACAAATACGACAGAAGCACAAAACGCAACGATAAAACCAGGTATTTGAAGTATATATTGTCCTATTATATATCCTGTACTTATGTGAATAAGTAAATGAACCAATGTCTGTAAAGAGCGACGTTTTATTTTTTCAGTAATAAAAGAGGAAGCTAGGTTTATTGGGACACCAAATATAAGAAATATGCTAACATAATAAGTGAAAGCATATCCCAATGTCCAAAATGTTTCTATTTTTATATCATCGATATGAAAACCATTGTAAAAATCAATAAATATGAATAAAAGTAACATAATAAATGAAATAACACAAGAATAAATAAAGACCAAAGCTTTTTTCTTAAACATTTAAATCCTCTCTTTATTATCTAAATTTCTAGCCTTTCCCTTAATGCTTTCACATAATTTCGACTAACTGAAAGCTTCTCTTCTTTTCCTTTCAATTCCAATTGATAAGCTCCGTTAAACCAAGGTGTTAGTCGAGTAACGTAATTTAAGTTGACTAAGTAACTTTTATGAATTCGGAAAAAAGAATAAGATTCAAGACGGGTTTCTAAGTCTTTTAAAGGCATCTTTGCCTCATATTCTTTTTCTTTTCCTACAATTTTCGTTACGCGCTCTTCTCGATAAATATAGTAAATATCTTCCGGATGAATATAAATAATTTCATCATCACCTTCAACTGCAAGCTTTGAAGGTGTAGACTCTTGTTTTATTGGCTTACTACTTTGTATTCGTTTTTTTAGTCTACAAATTGCATCTTCTAATTGCTCTTCATCAAAAGGCTTTAAAAGGTAATCAATTGCTTCATATCGAAATGCCTCTGCGGCGAAGTCAGGATAAGCTGTAGCAAAAACGAGATAAGGAACCTTTTTTAATTCCAGTAGGGATTTGGCAACATCCATTCCATTCATTTTCGGCATTTCAATATCTAAAAAAACGACATCTGGCTGGTGCTTAATCGCCTTCATAATAGCATCCTCACCGGAATCCGCTTCTGCTACGACTTCAATATGTGAATATGCACTTAACAAATGCTTTAATTCATCGCGACTGTATCTCTCATCATCTACGATTAAGGCTAATAATTTTTTGGTCACAGTAATTGCTCTCCTTTTTGTTTAGTAATGTAAAAGACACGTTTGTCCCTTCATTTAAGTTGCTTGAAATTTGTAGGCGAGCTTCATCACCAAGCATCATGATTAAACGGTGATTGACATTGTATAACCCTAGTCCCGTTCCAGTTTTCGAATCTAATATTTTGTTACCAACCTGCTGTAATCTTGCCTTACTCATTCCGATTCCATTATCTTTGATTGATACGATTGTTTTGTCATCGTGTTGATTAATACATATGAAAATTTGGCAGTCTTTTTCCTTATCTTTAAACCCATGTTTAATTGCGTTTTCAACAATTGGTTGTAGGGTTAATGGAGGAACATAAGCATTTAATGCTCTGTCATCTATTACGTATTTGACAGTAAGACGATCAATAAATCGCGCTTTTTCAATCGATAAATATGCTTTCACATGAGACAATTCTTCACCAAGGGTTGTCCAATTTTTGGTCGTCCCGGTTAAATTTTGTCGGAAAAATTTTGATAAGGCAATGAGTAATTTTCTAGCTTTGTCTGGATTTGAACGAATTAATGAAACAATGACATTAATCGAATTAAATAAAAAATGTGGGCGAACCTGGGCTTGCAATGCTTTAATTTCTGCTTCTTTTGCAAGCTGCCAAGCTGTTTCGGCTTCAGCTAATTCAAGCTGCTGACTTAATAAAGCGCTTAGTCCTCGCATGAGTTCAAGTGTTATATGAGAAATTTCTCGATCTGATTTAAAATAAAATTTTAATGTACCAATCGTTTTCCCACGTTGCTTTAGCGGGGCAATGACAACTGCACCAAGTGGACAACCAGTAACTGAACATTGAATAGCGTTTTTATTTAAAACCAACATTTTTCCTTCTTGAATGACTTTTTTTGTGGCACTTGTTTGGATTTCATAATTTGGCTTATGATGATCATCTCCAATTCCAACATGAGCAAGTATAACTTTATCATTGGTCATTGATACGGCACAGGCTTCAACCTCTTGGTAAATCATATTACAAACTGCATTAGCAGATTGATTCGTTAAGCCCTGTCTTAAATAAGGGACGGTTTGCTCTGCTAGCTTTAATGATTTTTGAGCGACAACAGCACCCGCTTTCTCTTCTTCTTTTAAAACATTTTGAATAATTAATAGAAAGAGAGCAGAACCCAGTCCATTGGCAACAATCATAGGAAGGGCAATTTCTTCAACTAGACCAACTGCTAAGTTAAAAGGCTTGGCGACAAGAACAATAATTATCATTTGGATTGCTTCTGCAAACGAACCGACAAAGAGAGCTGTTGATAAGCGAAGCTCTCTTTGTCTTTTATAAAACATTCCGGCAATGATACCTGCTACAATAGCAGAAACTCCACATGCTATAGCGGTAAACCCACCTAATGAAAAACGGTGAATGCCAGCAATAAGGCCAGCTCCAATTCCAATTCGATATCCTCCAAGTAATCCAGCAATAATGATACCGATGACTCTAGAATTAGCAATCGCTTCAGACTGTTGTAAATCAATAACCCAACGGTTATATTCTAACGTTTCAGGGTTAAAGGTAATTCCTGTGTAAGTACCAATAATCCCAAAAAGACCGAAAAAAACAATAGCCAGAAACTGCTGTTTTTTAGAAATTTGTTTTGTGCGAATCATTTCACGAAAAAAACGAAAACGGGTGATAATAAAAGCTACTGTTACAATGATACCGAGACGCTCTAACATAGTTAACAATAAAATAAACATACAAACCTCACCTGCTGTTCATAAGGTATTACTATTTTACCATGTGTGAAAGCATTTTCGTTATGGAGAATGATGATTAGAAAACATAAAAAAAATCGCCCACTTACAAAATTTGAGCGATTTGGTAGAGGAAGTACCCAAGGAGACTTGCGAAAACAAGCTGTTGAAAAAAGCGGTTTATACGATATTTTATTAAGAATTTCGTTCGTTCGATTGCTTTTACTTGTTCATAGGACATCTTTGTCCCTCCTTTTTACATTAAATATATGCCAGAAAGGACAAAGTATGTACATCTAAAATTTCCATGATAATTTCTTTTGGAACAAGGCACGACTGATGCCAAACATTAACTCGCTGTCTAATCCATCTTCACTTGATAATTGATTCATTAATTGAGGGATTGGAATAAGCTCTACTTGTATGTTCTCATTTTCTTCTAATTGTTGTTCTTTTTTTGAAATAATATCATTTGTAAACATGTAATGAGTAATCGAATTACCGACAGAAGGAAATGGATACATGTACCCTAAATAATCAAAAGATTCAGCTATAAAGCCAGTCTCCTCCAAAAGTTCTCGTTTGGCTGCTTCAACAATTGTTTCTCCTTTTTTTACACCACCGCCTGGAAGCTGGATAATGAATTCGTCAATCCCACTACGATACTGTTTAATCAGAATAATATGATTTTCTTTTAAAGCGACAATAAGAACAGACTCTCTTTCTTTTTCTTGTAAAATCGTTTCATTCCATTCATCTTGATATATAAGATAGTCATTTGTTTCTAATAATAATTTTTTAGACAATCCATTCACCTTCTTACCAAAGTGGTTCTTCTTTTTCATTAAACTCAAAAAAGTAAGGGTTGATTAAAAGAAAAATCATAGCTAAAAAAGTATAAAGAGGAAGTAATAAGATAAATGGAAGGTTCATAAATGAAAGTAAAAGAAAAATAAATACGAGCATGCTATTAAATAATGAAACTTTCATTTTGGAACTAGTTTTAACATATTGAACAGTGCCACAATGTGGACAACAAATGGGCTTAAAAGGAACGGTAGTTAATTTTAGTAGCCTCTTGTGCTCGAAGGCTTTGTGACAGTGACAGCATGTTGGACGCCTCATTAAATCTCCCTTTCGATTTACTTCTATTATTTATAACGAAAAGAGAAGGAAAAAGTTTCAAAAAAAGGTGAGCAAATATTTTCTGCTCACCTTGTTGCTTTTATTTTTAATTAAAACGCCCAATTTCCGTTACGGAAAATTGGAATGACAGTTCCATCTTCTAAAATCCCGTCAATGTCCATTTCACTAGAGCCAATCATAAAGTCAACGTGGGTGATACTTTGGTTTAAGCCATTTTCTTTTAATTCTTCTTCTGACATTGTTTTTCCACCTTCAAGACAGAAAGCATAAGCACTTCCAATAGCTAAGTGGTTGGATGCATTTTCATCAAATAAAGTGTTATAGAATAAAATATTAGACTGTGAAATTGGTGATTCGTGCGGTACTAATGCAATTTCACCTAAGTAATGAGAGCCTTCATCTGTTTCGACAAGACGTTTCAAAATGTCTTCTCCTTGTTCTGCTTTAACATCAACAATTCGTCCGTTTTCAAATGTAAGTGTGAAGTTGTCTATAATATTTCCACCATAGCTTAATGGCTTTGTACTAGAAACATGTCCATTGACACCGTCTTTTTTCGGAACGGTAAATACTTCTTCTGTAGGCATATTAGCCATAAATTCAATCCCTTTTTCATTCACACTTCCAGCACCTACCCATAAATGTTTTTCTGGAAGCTCGATGGTTAGATCTGTACCAGGTGCTTTATAATGGAGCTTTTGAATTCTCTTTTCATTTAAATAATCTACTTTTTCATGTAACGTTTTATCATGCTCCTGCCAAGCTTGAACTGGGTCTTCTTGGTCCACACGTGTTGCTTTAAAAATCGCATCCCACAACTTTTCAACACGATTATCATCACGCTCATCAGGGAATACTTTTTTAGCCCATTCTTCACTAGCTGCGGCAATAACCGTCCAGCTAACTTTATCAGATTGTATGTATTGACGGAACGTATTTAATGCAGTACCAGCTGCCTTTTGGAAGTTTGAGATGCGTTCACTATCAATCCCTTTTAATAAATCTGGACTTTGAGATGTAATTGAAATAAATGCAGCCCCTCGTTTTGCTAACTCTTCACGTTGCATTTTCTTCCACTCAGGAAACTCTGTGAACGCTTCATTTGGTGCTTTTTCATATGTAATTCTTGTTAAAACATCATCTTGCCAATCAACGTGAACAAATTTTGCTCCTCTTTCATAAGCTTTTTTCGTAATTTCACGAACTAGATCGGCTGCTTGAATACTTGCTGATATTAATAATTCTTGACCCTCTTGAATATTAACCCCAACTTTTACAGCTAGCTCTGCATATTTTTCAAGCTTCTCTTGAAAAGTGGCCATACATCATTCTCCTTTACTATTAGATTCCATTTTATTTTAACAAAAAAGGAAAGGTTTTCATATGAATGAACCTTTCGGAAAAGCAATATAACTATACGATACGAGAAAAAACCTTTAAAATAGCAGTAAAAGGAAAAAAGGGTGAGATCGTTGCAATCAATCGATGATTTACTAATAAAAAATAAATGGCAAGAAGAGATATTACAAAAAGCAAATGAGTTAAAGGAACGATTTGCTAAACGAGCAGGGTATAATGACGAAAAAGCACGATTTCCTTTTGAAAACTTTGAAGAATTAAAAAAGGAAGGGTTTGTCCAATTAACGGTACCGAAAAATTATGGTGGAGATGAAATAACATTATATGATTTTTTACTTATACAAGAAAAAATAGCAGAAGGTGATGGAGCAACATCCTTATCTCTAGGTTGGCATAACGGGATTGTCATGAATATAAGGGACTCAAATAAATGGGACGAGGAAAAGTTTTCACGTCTATGTAAGGAAATAGTCAAAAAAGGAAAATTCATAAACAGTTGTGCAACAGAACCAACATCAGGAAGCCCTGCTCGTGGTGGGAAACCGAAAACGACTGCAAAAAGAGAAGGGAACTCATGGATTATTAATGGACATAAAACCTTTACTTCCCTTGCTCCTATTTTAGACTATTTTATTGTTACAGCAACGATTGAAGAAACAGGGGAAGTCGGAGAATTTTTAGTACCGAAAGAAGCAAGTGGAATACATATCGAAGAAACATGGAATACAATCGGGATGCGGGCAACAAGAAGTGATGACTTAATTTTAAAAAACGTAAAAGTTGCTGTAGATCAAATGTTGACCATTCGGGGGGATATGGGAAATAAACAGCCTCAAGGTTGGCTTTTGCACATCCCAGCTTGCTATATTGGAATTGCCAAAGCAGCTCGTGATTACGCCGTACAATTTGCAAAAAGCTATCAGCCACAAAGCTTACCTCATCCAATTAGTGAAGTGCCGGAAGTGAGAAGAAAAGTAGCAGAAATCGATATTGAGCTGATGAAATCTCGACATTTTATGTATCATGTAGCATCATTATGGGATCAATATCCTGAAAAGCGAAGGGAAATGGGAGAAGAGCTTGCAGCAGTTAAATATGTTGTGACCAATAGTGCAGTCAAAATTGTAGATATTGCGATGCGTATTGTTGGCGGCCAAAGCTTAATGAAATCACATCCATTAGAACGTTATTATCGTGATGTTCGAGCAGGATTACATAATCCACCTGCAGATGATTTAACATTCATGAAAATAGGTAACAAAGCTTTTATGTCTTGAGGGACTGATCGTAATCAGCCCCTCATTTTTTAATGATAAATTGTAAACTGTGGCTTTGATGGGTGATCTTTAACGAATGCATCATTCGAAAACGGTTTTAGCTTATAATAAAGCATAAAGTCACCAATGCATCCGGCCATTAAAATACTGCCTAACAAAGTAACAGCCGGTAGGTCAAAAATAATTCCGATAAAAGCAGGTAAAATTCCTGTTGGAATAAATGGAAGGAGAAGTGTTTTTTTCATGGCACGAACAGGAATTTCTTTTTTAGCATGAGCATAGGCAACCATCATCTTTACATTAAATCCCCACTTCATTTCATCCCAATTTAATTTCCCATAAATGCGATAGCCGATTAAATGAAAAAGTTCATGGAGAATAATCAGTACGATAAAACCTATTAAAAAAATAAAAAACCCAGAAAGAGTTATCGTTATTTCGAATTCATCGTGAAGTAAAACATGCAATAAAATAAAGCCAATGGCTAACACGAGCGTTGAAAGATTAGCGAAAACGTGTGTCTTTAACAAAGGAATTTTCACAATCGTTTCCTTCAATATAATCCCTCCATAATTCATCCTATATACTTTTACGTTTAAAAATTGGATAATGTTTCAAGTCAAA
>Ga0180434_10000528_pt1 | contig 56137 bp, 45 predicted proteins | sample SS_ome_7_FD_132453 | JGI IMG/M metagenome (GOLD analysis project Ga0180434, IMG submission 132453) | Hypersaline lake sediment archaeal communities from the Salton Sea, California, USA - SS_1_D_2 metaG | ecosystem: Environmental > Aquatic > Non-marine Saline and Alkaline > Hypersaline >...
CCCTTGGTCCCAGCTTGCATCCGGCTCTTCGCCGCCCCAGGTTTTAGCGAAGATGAGATTGCCCGCCTGGTCGTACTTCAGAAGGAGAACGTCGGACGGTCCTGCACCGAAACTAAAGGTGGATCCGGCCACGTAAAGGTTGCCCTGGCTGTCTATAGCCAACGCGCTGGCGTAGTCATACTCATTCCCGCCCCAGGTGTGGGCCCAGATGTCGCGCTCGGAGACGGTGAGCGTGAAGGGGAAGGAGGCTTCGCCATAGGCGTTGGTGACGTTGAGGGTGGCTGCGTAAACGCCAGCGTCGGCGAGCGTGACGGTGGGTGATGGTTCGGCTGACGTATCGGGAAAGGCGCCGCCACCGAAGTCCCAGGCGTAGGTGAGAGGCTCTACGCCGCTGACGGTCGCGCTGAATGTGTATTCCTCGTGCTGGTAGCCCTCGGTGGGACTGACCTCGTAGATGATAGGCTCATTGCTGGGCCGGAGCACCGCGTTTGACGCCTCGCCGGGACTTCCTTCGCTATCGCAGGGCACGACCCGATGCCACAATGCTGCGGGCGATTCGATAACAGCGCTATACGCAAGCCGCCCGTCGCCGCATCCCGCATCCTGCGCGACTTCGGTGACCGGTTCGTAGGAGCCCGTTTCTTCTGCCGCACCTTCGACAGCGTAATGATCTACGTTCACCGCGAAGTTGATTGCTATGGGCGTGATGTCTTCAATTCCGATACGACCATTGCCGGAACCATCAATCACCGCCTGGATGCAGTTTTCGTCCTCTACTTCATATGTCTCCCCGAAATGCTCCGCCAGCGGGATTATGTCTTCCAGCCCCACGACGCCGTCCTGGTCATAATCACCTAAGTTGCGATAGTGCCACGAGAGCGTAAACGTGCCGTCCCCGTTGTCGGCGATGGCGAGGTCGTTGACGCGGTTGGCTTCCCCCATCGGTGGCGTGCATACTAGCTTGCCTTCGCCCCGTGCTGCAAGCGCTTCCTTCAACGTGTCCTTTAGCTTCACCCACAGCGCTTCGTCAACGCCTACAGGTGTGGGAAGAGTGTCGAGCCTTTCCAGCGTGTCCTCAAGAGGGAATGCTGCGAAGCCTGGTGCGGTTTGTGGCGTTTGCGGCTCAATAGGTGCACGATGCTCTCGTGAGCCACAAGTTGTCAGCAGGACGCATACGACGATTGCGCTGGACACTTGCGCGAAGCTCAACGCTCGTTTCACGGCTCTCCCCCTTCCGGATGACTCCGGTCTCCAAAGACATTATACCCGAAGTTGTAGTCTGATCTATTTAGCTAGATCTCGAACTCGGTCTCGTGGCGCTTGAGCGCCAGTGGGTAGGCGTGGACGATGTCGCTTCGCGTTACGATGCCGATTATCTTGCGCGGATTGTCCCGGCTGACGACGGGGAAGCGTCCGAGCCTGAGCTTGTCGAACAACTTGTGCACTTCCCACACCAGCGTGTCCGCGTAAACTGTCTTCACGTGCGTGCACATAATCTCCTTAAGCTTGACCTGATGCGCGCGCTCCCGGTCAGTAATCAGGTGCTTTCCAAAATCGCCTTCGGTGATTATCCCCACCAGCAGCCCGTCGCGGTCCATTACGGGAAAGCCGTTGTGGTGGCTGGAGAAAACGATATGGTAAGCCTCGTCGTAGGGCGTATCCTCGTGTAGCGTGTCAATCTCGCGGTGCATTATCTCGCCGACCTGAATTTCCTCCAGCACGTTTACGTCATGGAACGCCCGGCGGCGCATTCCCAGCTGGTGGAGCTTCAGCGTGAATGCGCTGTAACGGAGGTAGTGGTTGTAGACCAGCGTTGCGACCGCGACCGCGAGCATTAGCGGCATGACCAGCGAGTAATCGTTGGTCATCTCCACAATCATAATTATCGCCGTGAACGGAGCCTGGATGGTAGCGCCGAGCATCGCCGCCATGCCCACCAGCGCATAAGCGCCGGGATTCTGGAATGGCGTGTCCAGGGCCCGGTTGGCCAGGTTTCCGATGGCTGCGCCGAGTGTTCCCCCGATAAATACCGAGGGCGCAAATACGCCGCCGGAGCCGCCGCTGCCTACTGTAAGCGAAGTCGCCACTATTTTCAGCACTAGAAGAACCACCAGTGCCATCACCAGGTTGCTCACGACAAACTCTTGCTTGAGCATCTGGTTCATAAACTCGTAGCCGGTATCCATAATCTGCGGCGCCCACATCGCGATAACGCCCACTCCCAGGCCGCCTATCGCCGGCTTTATCCACAGCGGGATGCGAACGCGCGTAAACGCCGACTCCGTCGCGTAAAGCAGCTTGACGAACAGCAGGCTCGAAATCGCAGCTAGCAAGCCCAGCGCCAGGAAAAACCCGTATTCGTGCCACACGAGCGGCTTGTAGCTGGGAATAAGGAATGACGGGCTCGGCCCAAGCACGTAATAGCCAACGACCGATCCCGCTACCGAAGCGAGGATTATCGAGGCGAAGCTCCGAATGGCGTAATCTCCGACGATGACTTCCATCGCGAAAATCGCGCCGGCGATGGGCGTGTCGAACAGCACCGCGATTCCGGCGGCGCATCCACTTGCGATAAGCCACCGCGTGCGGCCGGGCGTTATCGCGAAGATTCTGGCGACGAAAGCCCCGATGCTGCCGCCGATTTGAATAATGGGGCCTTCCCGGCCGGCGCTGCCGCCTGACGAAAGCGTAAGCACGGTTGCCACGATTTTAGAGAAGATAACGCGCGCGCGGACCCTGCCCTTGATGCGGTCAATGGCCATCATTAGCTGCGGCACGCCGCTGCCGCGCGCTTCGGGTGATATGTAAGTAACGATAGGGCCCATCAAGAGCCCGCCGAGAACGGGGATGAATACTATGGACGCGCTTCCAAGAAACGGCACCAGCTCTGGCTGAACCACGTCAAAAAAGAGATAGCGGCACCAGCGCATCATCAGGATGAAAAGCGCCGTGCCGAACGCAGTGGCGACGCCAACGGTGATTGCCAGCAGGTTTATCGTGAGATTCTGCGGGAATCGAGGCAGGAATCCGCGTCGCGCCGCGTCGTTTGCCGCAGGTGAGTCTTTCGCTGCTGGTTCGGTATCAGGATTCACTGCGCGTCGCCGCACGTATTATACAACCAGCAGAAGCGCAGGCGGGAGTATGCAGATTGCAGACGACCGCTAACGCTTCACGAAGTCGTCGAGATCCTTAAGCTCGCGCAGAAGTTGAGGCATCTGCGAAAGCGGAATCATATTCGGACCGTCGCTCAGGGCTTCTTCCGGTCGCGGGTGTACTTCCCAGAACACGGCGGCTATGCCCTGCGCCAGGGCGCTTCTCGTCAGCGGGACGACGAACTCGCGCTGGCCCGCGCTTTTGTCCCCGCCGCCCCCGGGAAGCTGCACCGAATGCGTCGCGTCAAAGCAGACCGGCACGTCAAAGGCCTTGATCTGCGAGAATCCGCGCATGTCAACGACCAGATTGTTGTAGCCGAACGTGGAGCCCCGCTCGGTGATGACGAGCTGTTCGCCTCCGCTTTCGGCAAACTTCGTGATGATGTTGCTGACTTCAGGCGGCGAGATGAACTGGCCCTTCTTGATATTAGCAGGGCGGCCCGTCTCCGCGACCGCTGTGATGAGATCTGTCTGGCGGCAGAGGAATGCGGGCACCTGCAGCACGTCAATCACTTCCCCTGCCCGGCGTGCCTCGTCCGGTGAATGAACATCGGTCAGCACCGGCACTTCGAACCGCGTGCGCACTTCCGCGAGTGCTTTAAGCCCGGCCTCGATCCCGAGCCCCCGGTAGCTGTGGATGGAACTGCGGTTAGCCTTGTCGTAGCTGGCTTTGAAAATGTAAGGAACGCCAAGCTCACGCGTAAGCTCCGACAGCCGCTCCGCAACTTCAATGTAGCTGCCGCTGTCTTCCAGCACGCACGGTCCGGCAATGAGCGTGAAAGGGCGGTCGTTGCCAACCGTTATGCCGAACTCCTGGAGGACGACGTCGCGCAAACTAAACTCCCTGGCCTCCCGGTGGTGTTGGCGCGCTTGCGGCGTTAATGAAGTTCAGTTTAAGGTCCTTCACCGCCCGCATGAGTTCCTCGCGGTCACGCACGGGGAGCTTGTCTTTGATTTTATCCACGAGCATCTCGAACACGTCAACCGAAAGCTTCGCCCGTTCCAGCTCTTTGGTCACAAGGCCGGTGGATGGATTCGCCACCAGGCCCATGTAAACGTACGCAAACTGGAGTACAACGCCAAGGTTGTACTGGACGAAGCCCTCAATGCCGATATCGAAGACAGTTTGCGCCACTTTCTCAGCTGTCTGTTCACCGGTATCTTCGGCGGTCTGCTCAAACTTCGCTTCCGCCGGCGGCTCTTCAGGGGGTCCTCCCGGTTTCTCAGACTCAGGCGGAGGTTCGACAGGTTCAGTTTCCGGTTCCGCGGCAGGAGTCTCCTCGTCAGCCTCGTAAGAGACACGTTTATCCTCGACGACTATTTTGGGACGTTTCTTTTGGTCTTTATCCCCGAACTCGTTCTCGTTCATAAGGCTTCTATTCTATCAGAAATCCCTCGCCGGTTAACTCGGCACCTGGCGCGTTCCGGCTAAACGATAGTAACGAGAGGATCGCCGCGATCGGTGATACGTCCAATAACAAATGGATGCTCGCCTTTCTCGTCCATGATCGCCAGAAGCCCGTCAAGTTCATCATTCGGGCACGCAATCAGAAGGCCGCCGGAAGTCTGGGCATCACAGAGGAGCATCTTCTGCGCGAAGTTCGCGGAACCGAAATCAGTGAAGCGGCTGGCGTATTCGTAATTCATTGCCGTGCCACCGGGCACGAAGTCGGTAGCCAGCTCCTTTGCGCCCCTCATCAGCGGCACCGAAGCCAGTTCGATGCTAGCGGCGACCTGTGAGCCTTCGAGAATGTGAAGCAGGTGTCCGAGCATGCCAAAGCCGGTCACGTCCGTCGCCGCAGCACGCGAAAGCGTCAGCATTGCCTCGCTTGCAGACCGGTTGAGGCGTGACATTACCCCGATTGCAGCATCCAGAACTTCTGCAGGCGCCTTCTCGCTCATGCCGGCCGTCGTGATAATGCCGCTTCCGAGGGGCTTAGTGAGTAAAATTACGTCGCCGGGTTGTGCACCATTAGCTCCAATTATCTTATCCGGATGCGCGACGCCGGTGACTGCGAGGCCGAATGCCGGTTCGGGCATTTTCAAAGAGTGCCCGCCGACGATAGGGGCATCTGCGTCCGCGGCGATCTCATTTGCCCCCGCAAGCAACTCGCTTGCCACCCATTCGGGGAAATCCCCCGCTGGTATGGCCATGATGGCCAGGCAGGTCAGTGGACGCCCGCCCATTGCGTAGACGTCCGAAAGGGAGTTCGCCGCCGCGATGCGCCCGTACTGTCGCGGATCGTCCACGACTGCTGTGAAGATGTCCACAGTCTGTATAAGTGCTAGATCGTCGCTGATTCGGATTACGCCCGCGTCGTCGCCGTTCGCGATGCTCGTTACGACTTCGGGTTTCGTGAAAAAGCTGACCTTTTCCAGGATGGCTTGCAGGTCGGCCTGACCCACTTTTGAGGCTCATCCGGCGCAGGAAGCGTAGGAGGTCAGCCGGATTTTGCGAGATTCATTCACGAAAGCTAATCATACCATAAGAATTATCGATACTATGCGAACCAGGCGACGAAGATGAGCGCCACGATGCTCATGAGCTTCAGGAGTATGTTCAGGCTGGGGCCTGCGGTGTCCTTGAACGGGTCGCCCACTGTGTCGCCTACGACGGCGGCTTTGTGCGCGTCGCTGCCCTTGCCGCCGTGGTTGCCCATTTCGATGAATTTCTTAGCGTTGTCCCAGGCGCCGCCCGCGTTCGCCATGAAGAGCGCCAGCATCACGCCCGAGCCCAGTGCTCCCGCCAGCATGCCTCCTACGGCTTCGGCACCCGCGGGTGCGTCCGTGCCGGGGTAAAACCAGAGCTTCAACAGCTTGAATATCAGCCCGACGGCGATTGGCGCCAGCACCGCGAGAAGCCCAGGCGCTACCATCCGGCGCAGAGCTCCCCGAGTCGCTATATCCACGCAGCGGGCGTGGTTGCCTTGGGCTTCGCCTTTCAGCAATCCGGGAATTTCCCTGAACTGGCGGCGAACCTCGTCAATCATGTCCTGTGCCGCCAGGCCCACAGCCCGGATGGACAGCGAGCAGAACAGGAACGGCAGTGTCGCGCCCACAAACACGCCGATGATGACAACCGGCTGTGCGAGGTCTAGCACCGGGATATTCGCTTTGGCAGTGAACGCGGCAAAAAACGCGAGTGCCGTCAGCGCAGCGGAGCCTATGGCGAAGCCCTTGCCCATAGCGGCTGTCGTGTTGCCCACGGAATCCAGCTTATCCGTCACTTCGCGCACTGAGGGCGGCAGCTCGCTCATCTCCGCGATGCCGCCGGCGTTGTCCGCAATCGGGCCGTATGCGTCCACGGCGAGAGTAACGCCGAGAGTGGACAGCATTCCGACTGCTGCCATAGCGATGCCGAAAAGCCCCTTCGTCATCTCGGAAAATCCACCGGTGACGGCGAAGGCAACGAAAATAGCGACGCAGATTGTCAGCATCGCCGGCACTGCGGAGAACATCCCGAGGCTCAGCCCGGCGAGAATGTTCGTTGCGGTCCCGGTTTCTGAAGACCGTGACACCTGGCGCGTCGGCGTGTAAGTGTAGCTCGTGTAGTACTCGGTGAGCAGGCCGATGAATGTGCCGGCGATCAGCCCGGCGATAATCGCGAAGAACACGCCGGTGGGAATCGTGTCGAGTGCCAGCGTAGCCCACACTGCCCCTATCACCATCAGCACGGCGGCGACCAGGGTGCCGTTGCGAAGTGCCGCGTGCGGGCGGTTGCCGGTGTAGGCGATTGTGTAGACAATGCCAACAATAGAAGCGATGATGCCTATGCCGGCAATGACAAGGGGGAATATAGCGACATCGGCGATGTGGTAAGCGACAAGGCCTAGCAGCATGGCACTGATTATTGAGCCCACATAGCTTTCGAAAAGGTCGGCTCCCATCCCCGCTACGTCCCCGACGTTGTCCCCAACATTGTCTGCGATAACGGCCGGATTCCGGGGGTCGTCCTCCGGGATGCCGGCTTCCACCTTACCAACGAGATCTGCTCCCACATCGGCAGCCTTGGTGTAGATACCTCCGCCCACGCGCGCGAAAAGAGCGATCGATGAGGCTCCCAGCGAAAATCCCAGTATGTCGTTGCGCAACACGTCGTTGAAATAGGCTGCGTTGCCTCCTTTCGTGTATATGAGGAACAGTACTGCGATTCCGAGAAGGCCCATGCCCACTACCATCAAGCCGGTTACAGCCCCCGCGGAAAACGCGATCCGCAGCGCGGGCGCCATTCCCTGAGTAGCGGCATGCGCTGTCCGGACGTTGCTTATGGTCGCGGTGCGCATCCCGAGGTAACCGGCCGTGCCTGAGCACAACGCGCCCACGATGAATGCGATGGCTGTGCGGATTGACAGGTTGGGCGCAAAAGCAATGACCAGGAAGATGAGTATCGCAAAAACCAGTAGATACGAGTACTCGCGGCGCAGAAAGGTGATAGCGCCTTCCTGGATGGCAAGGCTAATGCGGCGCATGTTCTCGCTTCCGTAAGGAGCGTTGATGTTGCGCAACGCCAGGATGCCTGCCGTGAGGAGGGCGATTAGCGCAACGATTATCGCGACATAGACTAGTATCATGGGTGCATCTCCGACAGCGGTTGAAGCCACATTTTAGGTAGGTATGAGGGCAGTGTCAATGCGCATCGTGAACTTAGGAGCGCTCACGCCGTCTGATATACTACGCCCGTGCAAAGCAGGCTGCGCCAGGTGATTGTGCCCGTAATTTTGCTCTTGGGGGCGCTGGGCGCGGTGCACTACACCGTGTTCTGGATGGCCTCCTGGCAGTACGCGCCCGGTTTATTCTGGCTGACGGTGCTTCTTTGCGGGCTGGCGGTATTTGTTTTGCTTATGTGCTGGTATTACTTCGGGCGCAGCCGTGCGCCCGTGCTCGCGGCAGTAATCGCGGTCATTTGCCTTGACGCGTTAAGCATCCTTTCGGCGGGGGGAATAGACCTCAGCCGGGTGTCCTTCGCTAAAGGTTTCGACCTCGAAATCGCGGCTCTCACGCTGCCGCTAGGGGCGTATTTGGTGGCGCACTTCGTCAGCCGGCTGGCCCGGGGACGGGGCTAGGCGCGGAAGGGTTTGCACCACGTGCTCGTTAACCTCAGCGAGTTCTGGGCGCGAGGTAAGCAGCTCGATCGCCGCCCTCGTGCTCACAATGCCGCCTTCGGTATACAGCGCGCCGTATACGGATTTAAAAAGCGCGAGGTCCTCTTCGGTGCCCAGCGTCAGCCTGAACTCTGGATGAGCCAGGTTTGGCGGTGGATCGAGGAGCACGATATTGAAGGGCGCCGGATTCTCCACGAGGTAGTATGTGACGTGCTTCCGCATCAGCGGTGTTCGCGCCAGGAAGTCCAGCTTATCCAGCGTTTTTTGGGTGAAGGTCTCGGTAGAGACGCCCAGAGGCAGGTCCTTCGTGTATATATAGTCCGTTTCTGGGTTTTCAGCGATATAGCGCAGTTGCTCGTCCATCACGTCGGTGTCCACGAGCGGATTGTCCGCTGCGGCGCGCACGATGATTTCCGCCCGGCTTTCGTGCGCTGCGATAATGAAGCGTGTCAGGACATTGGCTTCCGGGCCGCGGGTGAGATGGATATTGCGCCCGGCGAGAGACTGCGCGAGTTCATCGTCGCTCTCGCTCTCGGGGATGGCGACGCAGATCTCATCTAGCTCCTGGGAAGTCTCAAGTCGGTCAAGGATGTGATGAATAACAGGTCTTCCGGCCAGATCGGCCAGCACTCTCCGTGGCAAGCGCGAGGAATTAAGCCGCGCTTGCAGGATGGCGACTTTCTTCATCTAGTAACTCCTGTGGGGCAAAAAAATAGGCCCGGCGCGACCTTAGTATCGCAAACCTTAAGCCTTCGTTGATGAAAACCATAGGAAGCGAATCCAGTATAGCCGAATGCGGGCGGAATAGCAAGACGGCCAGGCAAAGCGTTCCAACTGAGCTATAATGCCATAAATGCGGGTTAAATCTCGCCGCTACCTGCCATCAAAGGGCTGCTACGAGCTTCGGCTGGAGGACGGTTCCCGCGTCTGGGCATCGCCGGAGCTGGACGGCCGGCTTTCAGATACGCTGAGCCGGGACGAGTTTGCACAGCTTCTGGCAGAATCCGAGTATCTCCACGCCCGAGACTATGTCCTTCGGGCAATCGGACGCCGTGAGCATTTCGCAAAAGAGATATGGCAGCGTTTGGAGAAGCGCCAGGTGAGCCGGGGCGTAATCGGCAGGTTGCTGCGGGAGATGACCGGCGACGGGCTGCTGGACGACGAGCGTGCGGCGCGCGCTTTCACCGAGGAGAAGCTGTCCCGCGCTCTGGTCGGGCCGTTCAGGATAATCTCGGATCTGGTTAAGCGCGGGCTGGGCAAAGACCAGGCGCGTGAGATTGTATCGGATGTCGCGCCTTCAGATTATGAGGAGAACGCGCTGAACCGGTTCGCGAAGCGCCGGGCCGCAATATACCGAAAGCAAATGGCAAGTGAGTTAGAGCGCGTGCTCGGCGATAGCGAGCGCACGAAGAAACTCGGCGGCAGGAACGGCGTTGTCCGGCATTTGCGCGCGAAATATCTCGCGAAAATACGTTCGAAACTGGTTGGCGCAGGCTTTACCGGCGAACTTGCTTCGCGGGCCGCGCAGCGCATCGTTCTTGAAGAGTAAAGCGTACCGCTACTGCTTTCTTAGTTGCGGGAAGAGGATCACTTCGCGGATGCTCTGCTCCCCCAGCAGCGCCATCAAGAGTCTCTCGATACCCATGCCGAGTCCGCCCGTGGGCGGCATCCCGTACTCCAGCGCGCGCAGGAAGTCCTTGTCCAGCTCACGGTAGCCTTCGGTGGCGCGCGCAATCTGTTCCTCCATCCGTACGCGCTGTTCTATCGGGTCGTTGAGCTCCGAAAAGGCGTTTGCCAGTTCGACCGCGTTGGCGAAGAGCTCAAACCGGTATGCCAGATGCGGCTTGTCGGGTATCCGTTTTGCGAGAGGAGATACAGCCGTGGGATAGTCCATGACGAACGTTGGCTGGATAAGGTGCGGCTCAACCCGTTCAGACCAAATCCGGTCGAGGATTTTCTCGTATCCGGCGTCCTTTTCAAACTCAACGTCGAGTTTCTTCGCCTGCGCAAGCGCCGTTTTCCGGTCGGGCAGATCAAGCACCGAAACACCGGCGTGCTTCTGCATCAAATCATCGAACTGCGCGCGCGCGAACGGCGGCTCAAAGGACAAAGTCCCTTTGCCTTTCTCTATCTTCCGCGTCCCCAGGCACGAGTCGCAGATATGAACGACAAGATCCTCCGTAAGCTGCATAATGTCGTTATAGTCAACGTAAGCCCAGTAGAGCTCGAGCATCGTAAACTCGGGATTGTGCTGCGTGTCCACTCCCTCGTTGCGGAAGATTCGCCCGATTTCGTAGACCTTCTCGAAACCGCCGACGATCAGGCGCTTCAGGCGAAGCTCGATCGCGATACGGAGGTAGAAGTCATCGTCCAGCGCCTCCCACCGCGTGATGAACGGTTCGGCGGTTGCACCGCCGCACACCGGCTCCAGCACCGGCGTCTCAAATTCCATGAAGCCTCGCCCGTCTTCCAGGAAACGCCGCATCTGGGCGACAATCGTGCTTCGAAGCTTGAACCGTTGGCGCGCTTCGGGAGTGACGATGAGATCAACGTAACGCTGCCGGTATTTCAGCTCGATATCGGTAAGGCCGTGCCATTTCTCCGGCAACGGCTCGAGCGACTTGACGAGAAGAGTGCACTCTCCGGCCTTCACCGATTGCTGGCCTGTCCGGGTTTTGAAAACCTCGCCCTCGACGCCCAGAATGTCGCCTATGTCCACAGCATTTAGCTGTTCGAACTGCTCGCCACCGAGGGTGTCCACGTTCGCGTAGACCTGAATGCGCCCATCCTGGTCGGCAAGGTCAAGGAATATCGCTTTTCCGTGTCCGCGCTTGGCCATAACCCTTCCTGCGATGCGCGCTTGCGTTCCTGCGAGCTCGTCGAACTTGGAAAGAATCTCGGCTATTGTGTGCGTCCGGTCGTAGCGGACTTCGCGGTAAGGATCGCGTTCCGCCTCTTTTAGTTGGCGCAGCTTCCAGCGGCGCATCCCGCTCTGGTCGTCGGGCGAGGGCTGCTCCGCAGGCAGGTTGTCTTCTTCGAATGGCGTTAGTCTGGTCATCGGGTGACTCCCGCGCAAGGCAAAGCCTGATTATACCTTGAAGCGGGAAAAGGCAAACATTAGGGGCGCAACCGCGGTCAATCGTCGCCGCTCGCGCTGGCTTCCGCTGCCAGTCGCGCAACTCGCTCCATCAGGTCGCGCACCTGGTCTGTGAACTGCTCATCCAGCGGGATGCGGATCTCAATGTGCTCGCCCGGCGGGAGGTTAGCCGTTGAGCTGAAGGCAGCATCGCTCACACTGTAGCGCCCCGGGCCCCGTGCGGTCTGGGCGGGCCGTGCGGCGTTTCCGTTTACGATGCGCACCCGGGAGTCGAGCATGATAAGCTCCTGCAGCCACGGCCGCACATCCGGTGTTGCGAAAACCAGCGACATCTTCCGCTGTGCGGGTATGTAGCTGATCTGATGTATGCCCACATCACGGCAAACCAGCTTGATTTCCTGAACGTAAAACAAATTCTCCACCGACTGTGGCAGCTTGCCGAAACGGTCGCGCATCTCGTCGCGCAAGGCTGTCATTTCATCATCGCCGCTGCAATCGGCGATTCGCCGGTAAATGCGCATCCTCAGCGCGGTGTCGGCGATGTAGTCCTCGGGAATAAAGCAGGCTAGCGGCAGGTCTACCTGCACCGCCTGGCGTTCCCGTTCCCATGTTATCTCGCCCGTATCAACGAAATCTTCCGGCAGTTCTTTTATCTTCTCGACAGCTTCGCAGAGCAGTTCGAAATAGTAGTCCATGCCCACAAGCTCAATTGCCCCGCTCTGGTCGGTGCCCAGGATGGTCCCCGCGCCCCGGATGAGCAGGTCCTGCTGCGCTATCTCGTATCCCGCGCCCAGATACGCGTAGTTGTAGATTGCGCGCAGCCTTTCACGGGCATCGTCGGTCAACACGGCTTGCGGCGAATGGAAGAGGTATGCGAAGGCTTTGACGTGGCTTCGTCCCACGCGCCCGCGCAACTGGTGCATTTGTGCCAGCCCCAGCAGTTCAGCGCGATCCACGATGAGCGTGTTGACCGTGGGAATGTCGAGCCCGTTTTCGATGATGGTTGTTGCCAGCAGGACTTTGAAGACTCCCATGCCGAATGCGTCCATCATCTCTTCCAGCCGCTTTTCGGGGAGCTTCCCGTGCGCCACGCCGATTGACGCTTCGGGGACGATTTCCTTGAGCCGCTTTTCCACAAGATGCAGGTCCTGCACCCGGTTGTGCAGGAAGTAAACCTGGCCGCCGCGCCCCAGCTCCTTGAGGATGGCGTCGCGCGCCAGATTCTCGTTGTATTCCCCCACGTAGGTTTTCACCGCTTTGCGCTGCGGTGGCGGCGTGCCCAGAAGGGACACGTCCATAAGGCCAAGAAGCGATAATCTAAGCGTGCGCGGTATGGGAGTGGCCGTGAGCGTGAGCACGTCGAGATGGGGGAAGCGCATCTTCAGGGCTTCCTTCTGCTTAACCCCGAAACGCTGCTCCTCGTCCACGATGAGCAATCCAAGTTCTGCGGGTTCTACGTCTTTTCCCAGTGCGCGATGCGTCGCGATGACCACGTCAACCCGCCCGGCTGCCAGGTCCTGCAGCACCTGCCTTTGTTCGGCGGGAGTCTTGAACCGTGACAGAAGCTCAACGCGGAACGGGAAGGGCTTGAAGCGGCGAGAGAACGTATTGTAGTGCTGGTCCGCGAGAATCGTCGTCGGGCAGAGCATCAGCGCCTGCTTGCCCGACAGGCAAGCCTTGAACGCCGCGCGAAGCGCTATCTCGGTCTTGCCGAATCCGACTTCGCCGCAGACCAGACGGTCCATCACCTTCGGGCTTTCCATATCGCGCCGCACGCCTTCCCAGGCTTCCGACTGGTCGCGCGTCAGCTCGTACGGGAATCCCTCTTCGAATTCAGCCATCCATTCGTCGCGCGTGAAAGCGAATCCGGCGTGCAACCGCCGCTGGCGGTAGAGTTTGAAGAGCTTCTTAGCGTAGCGCAGCACGTCCTGGCGCACGCGCTCCTTAGTTTTGTGCCAGGTTTCACGCCCCAAATTCGAAAGCTTCGCCACACCCGCCGCGCGGTAGGGTTTCAGGCGGTCGAGCTGGTCGGCCGGCACAAACAGCTTGTCCCCGCCGGCGTATCCCAGCTCCACGTAAGTGCGCGTGATACCTTTGACTTCAAGGTCTTTGAGCGCGGAGAACCGCCCAATACCGTAATCGATATGGACTATATAGTCGCCCGGCTTTAAATCGGTTTCGCTTTCGACGAATCCGCGCTGGTAGGTTCGCGCCGGAGCGCGGGTTACCTCGGTGAGTTCGCCGAATATCTCGAGGTCGGTGACGATGGCCGCGCCGGACGCTCCCGGAATAGCGAACCCGCGCGGCAGTAGCCCGGATTGAACCGGAGCGTCCACACCAGCCTCGCTGAGTAGCTCGGATATTCGCCGCGCAAACTGGCTTACGACTAGGTGCGGTTGCACGGCGGCACGGATAGCTTCGGCGATGCCCGTGGTTGTGTAAGCGCTGGTGGGAAGGGATTCCAGCCCGGCGGAAATATGCTTGCAGGGAGAGGCTTCGTCCGGCGCCTGGAAACTGTAGAGCAGCGCGCGGGGAGTATCCTTCATTTTGAAGCTGAAGTCTTCGGCCAGGCGGCCGGGGTGTTCCAGCCAGCTTGGGAGCGGCTTTTCCGGGAAAGCGTAGTAGTCGGAGAAGTAAGTAAACGCCAGCCCGTTTTCCCGCCAGTCGGCAAACCTGCTTTCCCAGAACCGGCGGTAGCTGCGCGTTTCATTCTCAATCAGCGCGTCTTCAAGAAAAGCCAGCACCGGCGGCGGATCCGCAAAATGCATGACCGTTTCGTTTCGCGCGCCCGCAAGCTCCACATAAAAGCCTTGGCGCGGGAAGCTGCGACCTTCGCGGATGCAGCTAAGATCGTCCTCCACAGCGTCTTCCAGCGCGCGGCGGGCGTTTTCGCTTAGCGCGCGGCTCGTTTCCCGGTGGAAGCGCTCCAGGTGCCCGTAGATGGCGTCGAGGGCGTAGGGCTGTGCCAGGACGCGCCTGGCGGGATCGGCCGGCAGTATGGTCACCCCGCCCACGGGCTGGACGCTGCGCTGGGTAGCGGGGTCAAACGACTTGACGCTCTCTATTTCGTCGCCAAAGAAGTCCAGGCGCACCGGGTGGTAGCTCGTGAACGGGAAAACGTCAACGATGCCCCCGCGCCGGGAGAACTGCCCTTTGGCTACAACAGTGTTGTTGTGCTCGTAGCCGAACTCTGCGAGCAGCTTTGCCAGCTCCGCCGGATCGATTGCGTCCGTCGCTTGCGGAAAGAGCTCTGCCGGTTCATTGCCTGTTTGCTTAAGCTGAAGGCGCGCGGCCCTCGTGAGTTCACGTCCCAGAGTGCGGCGGAAAAGCGCCCGGTAGGGCATAAAGACAATCCGCGCGCGGCCTGCAAGCAGCGCCTGCTGCGTCCGCTGTATCTGCTCGGTTTGGGTTTCAGTAAGCGGCGTGTAGTCAAAAAGCGACGAGCACTCGTAATCCGGATAGACAAGCGCGCCGTCCTCGTGGAGTTCCAGGCTCAGGATGCGGGCTGCCGACTGAAAGTACACTTGGCCTTGCTCGGCCTGCTCGTTGTTCTCGGTGATGAAGAACAACGTGCGCCCGTTAAGGCGTTCCAGGACGGCGGCGGCCCAGAAGTACGGTGCCGAGCCGCTGAGTTCCTCCACCGCAACCGTCGCTCCCGGTTCCGGGTGCGAGAGCCCTGCGAGCTGGCGAAAGAAACCGCTGACACGCGACTGCGGCATATCAGCTTAGTTTATCACCTATTCGCACGCTTTTTCAGTAAAATGCTTTACATACCGGCATCATTGCGTATAATATTCATTCGCGCACAATCTCAACTACTGGTGTTACAGGAACTGTAGTACATGGGACTAAGAATCAGGTTAATGCGAATGGGCAAGCCCAAGCAGCCCAGCTACCGCGTCGTGGTGAAAGAAGCACGCAGCCCGCGCCAGGGCACGTATCTCGAGTGGGTAGGTAATTACAATCCCCGCACGGACCCCGAGACGGTCGAGCTTAACGAGGAGCGCATCCGCCACTGGCTCTCCGTCGGCGCGCTGCCAACCGAAACGGTGCGGCGGCTCATCAATAAGTACACAAGCGTGGAACTCAAAACACGTACCTACGCCAAGCCAACTAAACCAAAGGAAGGAGAGTAGTCAACCATGGTGGACCTCGTTCGTGACATTCTCAAAGCCATTGTGGACCATCCTGATGCGGTTGAGGTAAAAGAGGTCGAAGGCGAGCGCGCGTCGATTATCGAGATCAAGGTATCCCCGGAAGATGTCGGTAAGGTAATCGGACGCGAGGGGCGCATTATCAACTCCCTGCGGCAGATAGTTCGCGCCGCTGCTGGCAAGGACAACAAGCGCATCACCATCGAGCTCCTCTCGTAGGGGCGCCGCTAAAAAGTGGCCACAGTTACAGTCGGAAGAGTTCTAGGAGCCCACGGGGTGCGGGGAGACTTGCGTATCGAATACCGCACCGATTTCCCGCAGCGCATCAGCGGGCGTTCGCAATATCTCCTGCGCGACCCCCGCTCCAACGAGACGGTCCAGGTTACTCTTGACCGCGCCGTGCTGCACGAAAGGAATTTCGTCGCGTCATTTAGCGAATTCGCCACGCGCGAACAGGCCGGCGCGCATCGCGGATGGCTGTTAGAAATCGCCGAGGACAGCGTGCCCCGCGACACGGAGGAGGGCGAGTTCTACTACTTCCAGCTTGAAGGCCTATCAGTGATAAGCGCTGGTGGGAGAAAGCTTGGCCGTGTCGTGAACGTTATCCCGGGAGCCGCGCACGAGCTTCTTGAATATGAAGATGCATCAGGTGCTTCGCAGCTTCTGGCTTTCACCCGTAGCGCCATAGCCGAAATAGACCTGAAGGGGCGCCGGATTGTTCTGCAACCGGAGCGCTAACGGTTCATTCGGCGGTTGGCGGCGCGCTTAGTAAAGCGCCGGGTCCTGGTAAAGCCCCCAGGCGTCGCGGAAGACATCGCAGATTTCCTGCAGCGTGCATTCAGCGCGCACGCACTCCACGATTTTCTCCATAGTATTTCCGCTCTCGGTTTCGCAGGTTTTGCGGAGCGTGTCCAGAGTCGACGCGACTTTATCCTGATCGCGCAGCCGCTTCATCTTCTCGTGCTTCTCGACCTGGCGCAGCTCGATCTCTGGCGGGATTTTCAGGATATCCACGCTGAGAGCCTCGTCGGTAATGAAATTGTTGACGCCGACCACCACCCGCTCTCCCGTTTCAATCCGCTTTTGGTCGGCATAGGCCGCCTGGGCTATCTCCTGCTGGAAAAATCCCTTTTCGATCCCGGCGATAACGCCTCCCAGCACCTCTATCTTCTCGAAGTACTCCTGCGCCTGCCCCTCCATCTGGTTGGTCAGCGCTTCCACGAAGTAAGAGCCTGCAAGCGGGTCAATTGTGTTGGCGATGCCCATCTCGTAAGCGCATATCTGCTGCGTGCGCAGCGAAATCTCCACGGCTTTTTCGGTCGGCAGCGCCAGCACCTCGTCCATCGAGTTTACGTGAAGCGACTGGGTGCCGCCCAGGGCCGCGGCCATGGCCTGGCTGGTGGCGCGGATGATGTTGTTGTAAGGCTGCTGTGCCGTCAGGCTGCATCCTGCGGTCTGGGTATGGAAGCGCAGCAGCAATGAGTGGGGATCTTCCGCTCCGTACTTTTCTTTCATTGTCCGCGCCCAGATGCGGCGCGCGGCGCGGTACTTAGCGATTTCCTCGAAGAAATCGATGTGGCTGTTGAAGAAGTGCGAGAAGCGCCGGGCGAAGCTGTCCACCGTCATTCCGCGCTCCAGGCATGCTTCTACGTAAGCGAATCCATTGCCGAGCGTGAACGCAAGCTCCTGCACCGCGGTGGAGCCGGCTTCGCGGATGTGATAGCCGCTAATGGAGATGGTGTTCCAGCGCGGCACATGCTTCGTGCAGTATTCCACCGTATCCACAATGAGCCGCACCGACGGTGCTGGAGGGACGATCCACGTCTTTTGCGCCTGGAACTCCTTGAGCATATCGTTCTGGATAGTGCCGGTAAGCTTCTCCGGCGGGATGCCCTTGCGCTCCGCCGCGACGATATAGAATGCCAACAGCACGTTTGCCGGCGGATTGATGGTCATTGAAGTGGAGATGGCGCCCTGGTCGATGCCGTCCATCAGCGTTTCCATATCCTGCAACGAGCAGATGGCGACTCCCGCCCGTCCGACCTCGCCCAGAGCCCGCGAGCTGTCGCTGTCGTAGCCGTAGAGCGTCGGAAAATCAAACGCGACCGACAATCCGGTCTGGCCCTGGGCGATAAGGTACTTGTAGCGCTCGTTCGTTTCTTCGGGGCCGCCGAAACCGGAAAACTGCCTGAACGTCCACAGCTTTCCGCGGTACATATTGTCCCGCACGCCACGGGTGAAGGGGTACTTCCCGGGGTCTCCCAGGTCTCGTTCGTAGTCCAGTCCGCTAATGCTCTCCGGTGTATAAAGCACCTCAATGGGCACACCGGACACGGTCTGCGGGTACTTCACGAACGGCTGCGCGCTTTTGGCGTCTCTAATGCGCTCGAATCCGCTTCCGTCGGAGCATGTTTGCGATACAGTTGTTTTTTCGCCAGAGGGGCTTTTTGGCATCCTTTTCACCATCCAGCTACATTCTCGTAGCATTTTATCACAGCGATATGCCCGTAGCGGATTTACCGATCCGGCTGGGTGCGGGATTAGATGGCCGCAAGTTCCGGTTATGACACATGCTCATTCCACACTATCGTCATTGAAGCGCAGAGCTTTTGCGAACTGCGCGATCAGGTTGCGCTAAGCCGTCCTTTTCTCTAGAATAGGTGGCTATTTCGTGATGGGAGACATATGGACTTCGCAGGAAGAATCCAGCGCATAAGAGACGGCCTGGACGCGCATCAAATCGATGCGATGCTCGTCAGCTATCTCAAGAACATCTTTTACCTTTCTGGATTCGGCGGATCCACCGCCGAGATCCTGATTACGGGCGAGCACGCGTTGTTCTTGACCGATTCCCGATATTACGAACGTTTCAAAGAAGAGGTCTGCGAGGGATATCGGCTGGTTCCCTTTTACCAGGAGAGCCTGGGCCGGAAGCTAAAGGAACTGGCGGTCGAGCACGGTTTCACCCGCTTGGGGATTGAAGCGGACCACCTGCCATTTGCGCAGGTTGAGGAGCTGAAAGAAAACTCCGGTGCGGATATCGTGCCTTTAAGCGGCGTCGTCGAAAAGCTGAGGTTGGTTAAGGACGACGATGAGATAGCCGCTCTGGAACGTGCCATCCGGCTAAAAGAAGAAGTGTTCACCGAACTCATAGGGCTCATACGGGGAGATGTCACTGAAGCCGATCTTGCCGCTGAATTCGAGTACCGTTTGCGCAAGAAGGGCGCTCAGATGGCGAGTTTTCCTCCCATTGTAGCTTTCGGCAAGAACTCTTCAAAACCTCACGCGACGTTCACAAGCCAGACTCTTGTGCCCACAATGCCGCTGACCTTCGACTTGGGAGCGGAGCTAGACGGGTATTGCAGCGACCTTACCCGCACCGTCTTTTACGGCGGTGTGGCGCAAGGCTGGCAGGAAATTTACGCCATCGTGCGCGAGGCAAAGGACGCGGCGGCCGGCAGCGCGCGTGCGGGAATGCGCTGTGCGGACGTCGACCGTATCGCCCGGGATATTATTTGCCGGAGCGGATACGACTCATACAAGGTTGACGGCGAAGAGCGCAAGTACTTCGGGCACGGCCTGGGGCACGGCGTAGGCGTGGAGGTTCACGAAGCGCCCCGTCTGAATAACCGAAGCGAGGAGACTCTCAAGGCCGGATCCGTTGTGACCATCGAGCCCGGGATTTATTTGCCGGATCAAGGCGGCATCCGGATTGAGGATATGTACGTAGTCAGAGATGGCTGCCTGGAAAACCTGAACTCTTTATCGACGGATATCCTGGTTGTGGAGTAGGCTGCGAAATGATAACCCCAAACGACTTCCGTACGGGTACAACATTCAAGAAGGGAAACGACCTTATGCGGGTTATTGAATTCCAGCACGTCAAGCCAGGCAAGGGTCCCGCCTTCGTGCGCGTCAAGCTGCTCAACGTGCGCTCCGGCTCGATCAACGAAGTAACCATGCGCACTGAGGAGAAGCTGGAGGACGTGCGCATAGAGAAGCGCGAGATGACGTTCCTCTACCGCGAGGGCGAGAGCTACATCTTCATGGACAGCCGGGATTACGACCAGGTTCCGGTTCAGGCCAATATGCTTGGCGATAAGGTGCAGCTAATCAGGGAAAACGACGTTGTCTACATGGATATGTACGGGGAGGAGATACTGGGCGTAGACCTTCCCGCGTCGGTTGTTTTGAAGGTCGCGCAGACCGATCCGGGCGTCAAGGGTGACACTGCGACTGCCGCGACCAAGGCAGCAACTCTGGAAACAGGTGCGGTCATCCAGGTGCCGCTTTTCGTGGAGGAAGGCGATATGGTAAAGGTGGACACGCGCGCGATCAAGTACCTGGAACGCGTCAGAGGCTAGCGGTTAACGCGGTCATTTAAGCAATCGCACGCGCGAGGGTAGCTCTATCTGGGTCTAATTGGGTATAATAGACCGGTAAACTTCACCTATGAGGTGTAGAAACATGATTAGAAATTGGATATGGCTCTGGGTGGTCATCCTGATCGCCACGTTTGCCGTCGCCTGCGGCGGCGGTGGCGGCGGTACCACTCCGGTCACTCCGTCCCAGGACACCGGAGGGGGAGAACCACCTGCTGACGAGAGCCAACCGTTCTCGGTGGTGCTAACGGCGACCCCCGACCAGGGACCAACCCCGTTGACGGTTAGCTTTTCGGCTTACGCGTTTGGGGGCTATCCTTCGTATTCGTATGAATGGGATTTCAACGGAGACGGAGTAGCCGACTCGAACGCAGTCGATCCGTACTGGACATTCAATAACAGTGCGGTCGTCACAGTTAAGATAACCGACTCGCGTCACCAGACGGTTACAGTTAATAAATCTATTACGGTAACCGCCCCAACAGGCGAAACCGGTGGGACTGGAACCCAGCCGCTAGTGGTGCGATTCCAACCTTCAGTCAATTCAGGCCCTGCTCCCTTGCGGGTGCAGTTCACGGCACTGGTGACTGGTGGTAGTTCGCCATACGGGTTCATCTGGGATTTTGAGGGCGACGGCGTCCCCGACAGTAACAGTGAGAATCCAGTGTTCGTCTACGAGCAGCCGGGACCGCAGATTGGAGACGATTCCTATCTCTACTATCCTGTGCTGACCGTGGTGGACAACCGCGGAGTTGAAGTTTCGACCGCGGATGACCTGAACGGCGATGGTGAGCCCGACTGGCCCGTTGCGATCAACGTAGTGCCTCCGTCGGCTCTGTTGGCTTACGCTGCGGCGAATCCCGGTTCCGGCCAGGCCCCGCTGCCGGTGGTCTTCAGTGGCGGCGCTTCGGGCGGAGAACCTCCTTATGAGTTCTACTGGGATTTCGGAGATGGAACGTACCGCGATTTCGACTCCTCTGTGGTGGCCAACCATATTTACGTGGCCCCGGGCAACTACAACGCTCTGCTGACCGTAAAGGACAACCAGGGCGTTACAGGGACGAGCGGTATTGTCCCTGTTTACGTGAGCCAGGAAGTCACGTTCACGGTTAGCATCGAAGCAGACGCGACTGAGGGTCCGGTGCCGTTCAACGTGCAGCTAACGAGCTACACCGAGGGTGGCAAGGAGCCGATTCATTACAACTGGGAAGTCTTCACCGATCTCGTTCCTACCGGAGAGGAGCCCATCATCGTGCTCCCGCCCGCATACCCGACGCCGATCAAAGATCCCCAGGCGATTGTGGTGCCGGACAAAACGTCCGATCCTAACCCGGTGATAACTTTCGCAACCTTCGTTGGCCAGTACGTCGATATGAATGCCAACGAGGCCTACGACGCTGGTGAAGGCGTTGGCGCTCCTTACGTCGTCCGCCTGGTGGCGAAAGACGACAACGGTGTGGAAGCGATCAGTAATCTGATCCGCATCGAGCCGCGCCAGCCGGAGCCCGCGACGATTTACCGCGCTGAGCGGACTCCGACAATCGGCTGGTCCATCTACGGTGGCAACTCGGTTGGCGGCGCCCTGCCAGCGTTTAGCAACCGCGCTAATCCTGCAACGGCATCGCACCAGTCCGGTCTGGTGTACTTGTTCGGCGGCGATGTCTACAACGCCTTAGGCGAGTTCACGGGAGTTGTTGACCTTGTCAAGTCGTCGTACGCGCTGAACCTATCCGGAACCGACCGTACGCCTTCAGGTCTGTTCGGTTCCTCGGCAGGTGGCGACTCTGAAGCGGAAGCTTACGAGGACGGCGGATTTACGCTGCTTAACTCGCTGCAGGGCCTCCCGTACGCGTACGTTGGTCAGACGCCAACGGTGAAAACCCCGCCGCCCCTGGGCAACGCATATCCTGCCTTCATGAACCGTACGCTTCAGAAAAGCGTGCCGTTTGAGCCGCGTGGTTCAGCAGCCGCTGCAATGGTTCATGAGCGGTGGGACCTCAATCCTGGCGGTCCTGGCTCGTGCCCCGGATGACAGCCACGTGCTGATACAGGTCCAGGTTGGACCTTAGGCAATGGAGGATTCGGCGTTCCGGTAGCCTTCGTGTTTGGTGGCCGTGATGCAAGCGGGAGTCCGCTGGATACAGTCCAGAAGTACTATCCGGAGACCTACGGTGTCGAGGATCAGTTCCCGATTCTGTTCTTCCCCGGCCCGGTTGCGCAGTACATTAACGTCCAAACCGACATCTGGTCGGATCGTTACATCTTCCACGACTACGACTGGCTGCCGCAGGAAGGTCAAAACATCAACCCGCCGATTGTGCCGGATCGTCCTCCGACCCAAGGCGGTGGCGGCACGGGCGCTGTGCCCTTGAATCCGCTTCCTGAGCCCCTTTACGGGCACGCTGCGGTGGCTGTAGAGTCTACGGGTAACATCTTCCCGCCGCCAGTATGGCCGGAAGGGCCGTACTGCTATGTGTTCATCCTCGGCGGCATCAACGACGGCGGCGTGCCGATCAGCACGATGCGCTGGTTCAACGTATGGGCAGCGCCGGCCGAGCGCCAGGATGACGAAGATCCTCCCGCGGGAGATTACTCCGTGGTTTCGGAGATGCCGATCGAGCGCGCCTATCACAGTGCGTTTGTGACGTTGCCCGATAAGCTCACCGACAAACCCTGGCGTATCGTTGTTGTTGGCGGCTTCGACCGGAACGGCAACTATATCTCGCAGGTGGATGAATACACATTCACGAGCATCACGAACCCGGTTCAGGGAACGTGGAGAACTGTGGCCAACACTTCGGAAGCTGCTGCCGGTGGAGGAGCCGGCTGGCTCGAAGACGATCGCGGCATGGTTTATGCCCAGTTCGGCGGCCGCACGGTTAACGGCTACACCGGCTCGGTGTATGACGTGCTGTCGAGCGGATCGATGTCTCTAGCTCCCACGGGATTGGTTCCTCGTGGATGGGCCGGTGCAACCGGTATCAAGGTGTATAACGACTTCTATGCACCTGGTGGAGATTTCTATATTGTTGGTGGCCTGACCCAGATGGGTATGGACACTATTGTTGAGCATTACCGGCCGTAGAAAGCCGGACGTTCGTGATCCCGATGGTTGGGAGGACGTAACCTGATGAAAGTGCTGAGAGCAATTGGTACTCTGCTGATACTTCTCGCTGCCGTCGCCGCTTGCGGCGGCGGCGGCAGCAAGGGGAGCATTTCCCTGCCGAGCCAAACAGATGGCGGCGATGACGAGAGCGATCTGAAGATCGTCACGTTCACTGCATCTCCCACCACCGGTGGGTCGCCTCTGGGTGTCAACTTCATTGTCACCATAACCGGCGGCGAGCTCCCATTCACCTACATGTGGGACTTCGACAATGATGGGGCGTTCGACTTCTATGTAAACGAGGTCGCAAGGCGCACCGAGCAGTCGTACCACCTGTACTATTTGCGGGACGCCGATATCCTTCAGGGATCGTCCCTCTACCAGGGAGTGGTTAAGGTAAGGGATAATGCCGGGATTACTCGCACAAGTGAGCCGGTGTCTATTCTGATAACGGATACGCCGCAATTCGCGCTCGATTCCACGCTGACGCGAATTATTAGCGATACGGTAGTCGGATACGACCAGGAAGGGGAGCCCATCTACACCTACCTTTCGGGCGAGCCCGTCTACTGCCGCGTGTTCCCTGACCCATCGAATCCCGGGACTCCTCCCTACCGCTTCCAGTGGGATTTCGACGGCGACGGGCGGATTGACTCAACCCTGCAGAATCCGCAGTACACGTTTACCTTGCTGGAGGGCGAATCCGAGGCCTTTGTGGTCGTTCTGACCGTAACCGATTCCAACGACTACTCGATTGTCCGCCAGTTCCCGCTGACAGTGATCAAGCAGCTGCCGGATGAACCCACAGGGGCTCCAGAACTAGTCGTGAATGCCGCTCCGCCGATTCGCCCCGACGGGTCAATCCTCATAGAGTTCGATTCCAGCAGTGACTTCCCAGCCGACCGGGAACCCCAGATGAATGCCAGCGTAACGGTGTCCCCGGACCATCCGGGTGTGCTGCCATACGCGTACTTCTGGGATTTCACGAACGACGGAATCTACGACGCTAACACGACTTCAGTATCAGTGCCGTATTTTGACGGTGACCTGAACGTTTCCATCAACCCCTACAAGACATTCGGCCTGGCGGTTCGGGACTTCACGCTAGCGCTTCATTTCGTTGATGGCATCGGTCAGATAGTGCATCTCGAGTGGCCGGTGCACGTTGTGGACCGCGCCTACGTGCCTGTTGTGGATCCTCTGCTTACTGAGGCTGCGGTTGACTTAAACAACGACAACTCGTACGACGTTTTCGATGACGGCACTTACGCCGAGCAGGCAAGTGCCGTCGCGTTGGCCAGCAACGTGCTTGTCCACTTCCGGGTCGCCGCAAGCGGCGTAACTGAAACGCCAGGATTGTACCGCTTCCAGCTAGACATTCTCGGTGACGGTGTATACGCGGAAGACGTCAACCATGGCGATTTGGAAAATCCAGATTACGACGGCGTTCTGGAATGGGACCCCGACTATGACGGGATTTACGAAGATGTAGACCTTGACGGCGATCCGGAAACCCTCAATGAGGCTACAGTGGTCATTACTCCGCAGCCCGGAGGCACGGAGATTGCCGTATTCGAGATTAACTATCCCGCCAATCTCCTGCCTGGATACAAAGCCGTTCGCTCCAAGGTAATCGCGACATCCGAGAGCGGGCTTGAGCTGGCCAACCGGGTCGACCACCTGCCACTGTCGTTCGTAGTTTCCAGCAACGTCTCATTCTCTGCTACCGGCGATGCGCCGAGGATGCGCCGCGACTTCGGAATGGCGGCAGTCACAGCCATTAATGACAATGGCACGCCAGACGATACCGACGACCATCTGGAGCAGCGGCGAGTGTTCCTCATAGGCGGAATGGACGGAAACGTCGCGTTGCGTAACGTTCAACTCCTGACACAGAATTATATTCTGGCCACGGAGCAATGGGTGGACCAGGTTAACGTCAGTGACCGTCTGCCCCTTTCCACGGCTCGGGGGCAGCTTGCTGCCGAGCCGCTGGGCGGCTTCACAAGAGGAGCGAACTCGGTTGGCATCTACGCGATTGGGGGCATTAATAACGTCGATCAGACGCTTTCGGTTGTGGAGATGCTCCCCAGCTTCGATGGAGACGGCAGCGATTATCCCTCTGTTCCGTGGACGACAGTTGGCTCCATAGGCAACAGCAACACGCAATTGAGGCTTGCGGCTTCTGCTTACGGTGTGACCTATGGCGGCGGCTCATCGCTCATCTTGATGGGCGGCCTGCAGGGCAATCCTCCTAGCGAACGCGTAAGCGATACCAGCTGGGTTTTCAGGCCGGCGGACAACGCTTGGTTCGGCTCGGTAATCAGCCCGATGCCGACGCCTCGTTACGATTTCGCAATGGTGATTGACTTCCCGTACCTATACGCGCTGGGCGGGCGGAACAATGCCGGTGTAAGCACAAGGACTGTTGAAAGGGTCCGTCTTGACACCGGGGGATGGGAGATCATGCCAGATATGGAGTTTGCGCGCGCCAGCGCTACTGCAGAGATAATCAACCGTAAGATCTATGTCTACGGAGGCGTCGATTATCCTCAGGATCAGAGCGCGCCCGAGTACATTGCTACACCCGAGGTGTTCAATCCCGACACCTACGTTTGGTCGCATACGGTGGGCCCGTCCCAGAAGCGTGGAGGCGCGGCTTCCGCAGCGCTGTTCACGTACCTGGATGAGGATGGCAATCCGATGCCCAACGACACAGTATGGATTATGGGCGGCGAGACCGCTGCCGGCCCTGTGTCGACGCTGACTCAACTCTACATCGAGGGTGTGGAAAACATAGATTAGAGGTTGTTGAGAGAATTAAAGGAGGGCGTGCTTACGAGCGCGCCCTTCTTGTTATTTGCTGGTGCGCTATGCCGCTTTCAACCGGGTAGCGGCAAAACGGGGATAGCGGAAGCGGCATCGGGCGCTCAGGGAGCGCTACGGTCCAGCTCTAGGGAAGCCAGGTATGTCTCGTTAGGGAACCTTCGCAATCCTTCTTCCAGGTGCTGTAGCGCGATTTCGTAGCGGTCCCGCTTTAATTCGATTTTCACTGCGAGCCGCCAGACCGGCGCTAGGTAAGGAATCAGCTCAATCGCCCGTTCGATGTGGTACGAAGCGTCTACGTAATACTCGCGGCGCGCGGAGGTCAGCGCCAGATTGAAGTGCTGCTTGCCGGTCGTCTCGGCTTCGTGTAACGAGACAATTTCGTGGAGCAGGCCGGATTTTTCTTTTACAGTGTCAGGCAGACCTTGCGCTTTCTCCCATGCATCCGCGAAACGCTTTTCGCTGAGCGCAATGCGGGCTTGCAGCAACGCGACGTTCTCCGTTACTAAAGGGGTTATCGCCTGAGCTTTGCCGCCAAGTTCGCGCGCACGCTCAATCTCGCCGCGCGTTACGGCATTAAAGGCTTCCGTGAGCGTCCTGTTGGCTTCGTCAATCTGCTCGTAGTAGGGCGCGAGCTGTGCGCCGCATCCGGGGCACTCATCCGAGCGGCTTGAGAGCTCGCCGCGGCAAACCGGACATGCTTTCAATTGCGCCAACAGCAATTCGTTAACCAGTATGCCCGTACTAGTACGAGTAGTCGGCAATAAGGCCGGTCGCTTTCTCAATATGCTCCTCGAGCAGAGAAAGGTCTTCGGACTTCAGGGCCTCTTTCATTTTGTTAGCCATTTCGCTCAGGCGGGCGACCTCGATGCTGTCGATTTTCTTCTCGCCCTTCTCTCCTGCGCGGATGAGCAGCGTAAGGTCTTTGAGGGTGTTCTCAGCCTCATACAGGACTTTGGAGCGCTCACGCTGGGCCAGCATCGAGCCGGTATGCCGGCTTACGTCGCGCTGGGCGTGGGCCACTTCGTCCGTGGTCAGGCGCTTCTTGGACGCCTTAATAGTGATCGACTTGCCCTGGGTGGTTTTCCTGTCTTTCGCGGTAATCTTTACTATTCCGTTAACATCGTAGTCGAAGAAAACCTCAACCAGGGACTCGCCCTTTGCTGCCGGCGTAATCTCGGAAAGTATGAATTCGCCTAAAGATTCGTTTTGCGACGCTTTGTCGCTTTCGCCCTGCAGCACGTGAATGAGAGCTTCGGTTTGGGCGTCCACAGTGGTGCGGTAAAGGCTCTTGCGCGAGCACGGGATGGCGGTGTTTCGGGGGACGATGCGGGAGAACTTGTCGCCCTCGGTCTCAATGCCAAGAGTAAACGGTGCGACGTCGACTACGACAAACTCCTCCAGCGAGCCGCGCTTGATTCCGGCCTGGATCGCCGCGCCCATGGCGACGCACTCCTCCGGATTGATGTCCTTGAGCGCTTCCTTGCCCAGCTCGTCGCGGACGAGCCGCTGGACCAGCGGCGTTCTGGTCATGCCGCCGACCAGGATGATGGCGTCGACCTGCTCAGGCGTAAGGTTGGCATCGGAAAGCGCGAGCTGTATCGGCTGCTGCGTCTGCTCAACCAGGTCGTGGATAAGCTCCTCGTATTTCGCCCGGGTTATGGTCTCGTGCATGTGCACTGGCTCTTCGCCTTCCGTGTAGATGAACGGGAGGTTAACCTCGGTTTCGAGGAGCGACGAAAGGTCGATCTTGGCGATTTCCGCAGCTTCCTTCAGCCGCTGGAGGATGGCGCGCTGTTGTGACACGTCGGGGATATTCTTCAGGTCCACCTTCTCCTTGTCCTTGAAACGCTGGATAAGGTACTCAACAATGCGGTAGTCGAAGTCATCACCGCCCAGGTTGTTATTGCCGGTCGTGGCAAGCACCTTAAAAGCGCCCTCGACGAGCCGGATCAGCGAGACGTCGAACGTGCCGCCCCCAAGGTCGTACACCAGTATGGTCCGTGCTTCTCCGCCCTTGTCGAATCCGTAAGCCAGCGCCGCCGCAGTGGGCTCGTTTATGATGCGCTCAACTTTGAAACCCGCAATCTCGCCGCCGTCCTTGGTGGCCTGCCGCTGCGCATCTGTGAAGTAAGCAGGAACGGTGATAATCGCCTCGTTAACTACGGAGCCCAGATACGTTTCGGCGTCAAGCTTCAGCTTCTTGAGGATAACTGCGGAAATTTCCTGCGGGGAGTACTCCTTCTCTCCGATTACGATGCGGCGGTCAGTGCCCATAAGGCGCTTGATGCTGGTCACGGTGCGTTCTGGATTGGCTACCGCCTGGTTCTTCGCCGGTTCACCGACAAGCAGCTCGCCCGTATCGGTGAACCCGACTACGGAGGGAGTGATGAACTTGCCGCGCTCGTTAGGGATGAGCGTCGGTTTGCCGTCAATGACCGCGGCAACCAGGGAGTTCGTCGTTCCCAAGTCAATTCCAACAATCTGCGACATAATGTCTCCTATAAGTGCGAATTAGCCTGCCTTCCCTCGGCGCTTCCGCCGCTGCGGTTGCGCACTACAACTACCTGCGCGGCGCGCAGGACTCTGCCGCCCAGCGTATAACCGCTGAGCTGAACCTGCGAGATTGCCCCGTCGGGCTTAGAGGGGTCCTCAACGGTAGCCATTGCCATGTGCTGGTTCGGGTTAAACACTTCGCTTTCCGGCATCGGCTCTACGCCCAGCTTCTTAAGCCTGGCAAGCAGGAGCCGGTAGATGGATTCCACGCCTGTCAGCACGCTTTCGGGAATCCCTTCCGTGCTCCGGGCCGATTCGAGAACCCGCTCGCAGGAATCTGCGACTTCAAGAAAGCCCTCTATGGCGGATCTGAGAGGATCCAGGTCGGCAACATCCGCGACCTTGCCCAGAAGCCTCCGCATCTCCGCCCGCAAACCGTCAATGTCCTCGCCGACGCGGTTCAGCCCAACGACTTCGAGCGCCGGCATCTGCAAGTTCTTCACATTCCGCTGCAATCGAAACAGCTCGATGCGAATCCGGTTCAGCTCGGTCTGGTATTCGTAAAGGCTGTGCCCGGATACATCCCCCTTGGATGCAGCGGGAGCCCCGTCAACTCCCAGCCCGAAACCCACATTGTAGTGTTGCTCAGAACCGAAGTCAACGCGGGCGGCGGCCCTCCGTAAAATCGCGCCAGTTCTCCGCGTTACCTTCATAATACCGATATGTCCCCCAGCTTAAAGTAGATCTGTATCGAGTCAGCCAGCTTGGCGATGATCGTCTCGGGCGGGGTTTCGTCGGGTTCAAGCTGCGTACAGTCCGGCTCCGGTACGCTAACCTGCAGGTTCAAATCCTCAAAGACCGAGCCGACGCGCTGGTCACCCAGGACAATCTGTCTCAGTCGGCCTGCATCTACAGGATTGTAGGCGAATATGTCTATTCGCTCCCGCTTGCGCTGGTTGGTCAGGTTCGCGTATGCGTCCTCGAGCAGCATGAAATCGGACGCATGTCGTTCTGGGTCGAATATCTTAACCAGCCTGAAGTAAGCCTTCTCGACTTGCCCCTTCGTGGCGTTCTTGTCGAGTCCCAGTATCCAGTAGAACTGGTTCGCCCGCCGGTAATAATCCACCATCTCTTCGGTTTTGGCGACGTATACGTCATCGGCTTCCTGCGTTTGGGCCACAAATACGTCCGACAGCAGCCGTTCCACCTCGCCGATAGCGATAGTAAGATGCGCGTGGCTGTGCGGATCCCGGTCCACCATAACCTTCCAGCGGTTCATCAGTCTGCGCCAGTGCAGTGCGGAGAGCTCGAAATCCTCAGCCGACATATGAGCGATTGCCGCGTTCTGGATGATGGTTAGATTGTCCGGGTCGTAATCAGTGGCTTTCTCCCATTCGGCGATCGCGAGTTTGATGTTGTCCTTTTGCGCAAGCTTATACGCGTTAAGGTCTAGAGTGTATGCCCAGAGTTTGGAGAGGTACTGGAAGTTCTCATCGAACTTCTTAAGGTCTTCCCAGGTTTCCATGGCTTCCTGGGCGTATCCCGCCTGCAGAAACGCCATTCCGATTTCAAGAAGCTGCGAGAGCTTTGTCTCGTCGTGGGTTGGGCGGGATTGAGATGAATCCAGCAGCTGTTTCCAGTAAGCCACCGCGAGCTTGCGGTCGCCCCTTTTTGCCGCAGCTTTTCCCTGGAACCACAACCGCTGCATCCCCTGGTGTTCACCCTTGGCGTGTTTCGTCAGCAGATCCAGCGCGCGCTCGTACAATCCGTCATGGATATAAAACGCAGCGAAAGGAATCGGGCTTTTCACGTCTTCCGGGAACTCGAACTCCTTAAACGCCTGGCTCCCGTCCTGTTCATCGTCCGCGAGATACGCGCTTAGCAATAGCGGGATGTCTCTTGGCAGCAGGGTTCCCCGCCGTTTGAGATCGAGGAAAACACGCCACGCCTTTCGCGTCTGCTTGTCCTGCAGGTAGCAATAGCCTTGCGACCGTTCCATTGTGGGCATGTCCGTCGTCCACGTTATGTCGCGGTAATATATCAGCGCCTGCTCGTACTTCTTCAGAAGATGGTACGAGTAAGCGAGGTAAATTTTGGCTTCGGTGCTCTTGGGCAGGATACGGTGGGCGACTTCGAGAATCTGAACCGCTTTCTCGTAATCTCTGTCGAAGAAGAACCGCTTGGCGTAGTTAACAAGCAGCTCTACCGTAACGCTTCTTAACATCCGGTCGTTGCGGTTGACTTCGACGCTTTCAAGGAAGCTGTTCAGGGCATCCTCCCACTCCCCTTCCTGTATTTGCTCGTATCCGTGTAGTACGAGGATGTAAGAATAGTTGCGTTGTTCCGCCCGTCCATTGGGATTGTAGCGGTAGACCTCGCTGAGCTTCCGCCGCGCCTCAGCCGTCGCGCCCATGCGCCAGAGCGCCAGCCCGATTTCTATGTCCACCCAGCGCTTGTACGGCACGCTGCCCGGGCTTTCGAGCAGCTCGTTATAGAGCTCCACGGCGTCGCCGTAATCTCCCAGAAGCTCGGCATTAAGGCCCTTCCGGAGCTTGACTAAGACATCCGGTATAGCGTCTCCGTCGCGCTCAAGTTCCTTGATCAAAGGCGTGGCCTTCTCGGGCTTGCTTTCCTGCTGATACGCCGCTGCTCTCCAGTAGAGGACATAAGGCGTTTTCTCCTCCGACTTCACCTTGTCCAGCAGCGCGAACGCCTGCTCCGTTTTTCCTTCGTACAGGCGAATCTTGGCCAGCTGATAGTCGTTTTCTTCTGTGTGGTGGTATTCGTTGGCTACGGAGTACGCGCGGGCCGCGAGCTCGTAGTTGTACCTTTCCAGATAGAAATGGCCAATACGCTGAAGGACATCCAACTCATCGGCTTTCTTGAGTTCCTCGGCGAGTCGCGCGCTGTCAGCCTCAAGGCATCGAACCGCCAGGTGCAGGCGGTACTTGTATTCCTGATTCTTATGCAGGACATGGTCTAGCAGGTAAAAAGCGATGTTTGCCGGGCAGCTGAACTTCTCGCTTTCAAAGCGCTCATAGAAGATCTGCCTTCTCAGGTCCTCTTTGACCGCTACTTCCTTCGGTTGCTCGATGAGGATATCTGACAGGATTCCAATCAGCTTAACGTCCTGCGCCCGTTCTTCGCCCAGGCTTTCGTAGAGTTCCAGGTATATCGCCACGGCCTCCTCGTCTCGCCTGTTAAGCGTGAGGAAACACTTCGTCCGGGCTTCGTAAAGCTGCTCTTTGCGGGTCCCTGTCGCGGACTGCAAAGCCAGCTCGATATACTCAAGGGTGCGCTTGTCGAAGTTGCCGTCTTCTATGCGATGCTCGGCTAACAGAAGGGCGATACGGTTGCGTATGTCCTCATCGCTGATGTAAGGGAAGGCGCGCTCGTATACCGAGTATGCCTTGGCCTGGCGGGTTTCGAACGTGAGGTAGCTGGCGGCGAGCAGCGGGAGGATATCCATGTTGGTCGCGTCGTGCACCAGCGACTTCTCGTAGATAGCCTGCGCCTGCTCGTCGATGCGCTTCTTCTCTACGTAAGTCGTGGCGAGCAGGCTGTATAGCCTGGGCGTCCTCCGTTCCGGCCACGACCCCAGATAGTGCTCGTATACTTTGCAGGCGAACTCGTCCCGCCTGTCCTCACTGAGAAAGTGCTCTGTCAGAACGAGGGTAATGCGCTTCGTGAGCAGGTTGTTCTTCAGCGCTTCCTCATACGCCATCAGGGCTTCGTCTGTGAAATTGCCTTCTTCCGCGAACGCCTGGGCCAGGAACGCAAGGACGTTCTTGTTAAAGTACCCCGCGCGGAATACGAGGAGCAAAAGCCGCTTCTTGTCTAAAAACTCTTTCCTCGTTTTCAATAAGTACGCGGCAAGGTTTTCCAGGATATCATGGCGCGGCAGTTTTTTTTCGAGCGCGCTGTCAATATACCCGACCGTGCCCGGCGTAATCTCGTGCTGCTCCACATAATACTCTGATAGCAGGCGCAGCACGTCGTCGTCTTCGCGCCCGGCGTCCAGCAAGTCGCGGTATAGGTTCGCGGCGAAGTCGCTCCGTTCGTTGTTGGCGACAAGGTGCGCCAGCAGGATATTTACGAGCTTCTCGTCGTGCTTGCGGGTCGGGTAGGCGATACGGTAAATCTCGACAGCCTCGTCGTCGTCGCGCCCCTGAGCCAGGAACCTGTCAGCGATTAAGCTGCTCCCGCCCTTCCAGAGCGTAAAGGACTTGCTGGCTTCCACAACAAGCTCGAACTCGGTATCGGTCAGCGCGGCATCGCCGTCTCCGACCAATTTCTTCGCGTAGCTTAGCAGGAATCCTTTCTCGCCTTCGGTATGCCGCGCTAAACTCAGGATATAGTCTGTCGCCTCCGGCGATATGAGGTCTAATTCCTCGATGAGAATTGCGCCCTCGCGCAACAGGGAATCGTTGCCTTTGGCTTTATCGGAAAGTAAGTAATGCTCCAGAGCTCCGGGATCGCGCGCTTTCGCGAGACAGCGCGCCCACAGTGCGTGCAGTTCGGCGTACTCGTCAATCTTATCCTCAGGCGGAGGAGAGGGCATCTGCTCGGCCAGCTTCTCTATCATCTGCAGCGCGTCTTCTGCCTTGCCCTTGCGCAGCAGCTCGGACGCCCTTTTCAGGGATGTGCCCCCTAGAAGCCCCGATAGAACGCGAAGTATCCCCATTTGGTGTATTTCCCTGGAAATAGCATTATATCAGATGCCTGGCCGCCTGCGGGAAGGGATTCGCGGGGATTCGTAGCCTGTTTGCGCCAGGTCAGCTATGCAGTCCGGGTTTTCGGGCTTAAACTCAGTCGAAGGTCACATCAATGCTGGCCACACCAGAAGTGATGTTCACGTCGGCGAACGGGACTCCGGGCTCATAAGCTTTGCTGCACCAGTATCCGTCAATCTTCTTAAAGCCCGCCTTCTTGAAATTCGTGGATGAAAGGCCGCCGTCGAATCTTATCCGCACCGGAGTATTCTTGGGAAATCCCAGATTCAGGTCCGACGCTCCCAGGTCGATGTTGACTGTGTATCCTTCGACATCCGGCGCGGGAAGAAAGGCGTCGATCGCGACGGCGCCCGCGTCGATGTCAAGATGGGAAAGCAGCATATCCTCCAGGTCGAGATCGCACGACGACGCGCCGGCATCCAGGTTAAACGATAGCGGCACGCCCGAAGGTAGCCGGACGTCCCATTCCTCCTTGAAGTTGCCCCATCTGCTCGTATGGCGCGGCGATGCCGCGTACATTTTGAGTTCGCTGCCGTCCAGCTCGAAGTTCACGGTCGGCTCACCCGTATTGGAATTGATCTCCACGCCGATGAAAGCGTCTTCGGAAGAAGATACGACGTCGAGGCTTGCCGCTCCAAGGTCAAACTCCACGTTCAGCGAGTGGACATCATCGGTGCGCTGGTAGTCGTGGGAGTACTCGGTCATTGTGCGGGAATCGGGCTCGGAAAGGCCGATATAAGCCGGCAGATGCCATCCTCCGCTTTCGTCCTCCACCGGCGCCCACGTCGCGGCGTAGGTGAAAGCCAGTATGAGTATCACCGGCGAAAGATACGAGATAAACTGGAGGCTCGTGTTGCGCAGGATGATGTTCAGGCCCCATACGATGAGCAGTACTGGCCAGAGCCGCCATACGTTTACCCAGACATCGCTGCTGAGATACCCCGTGTTTACGCCCAGCAGCGTCACTCCGATAAGCAGAATCAGCGTGCCCCAGAACAGGCTGTTGACTATGTCGCCTTTCTTGTGTGGACGAGTCATTTGTTACCTCCCGTTTCCCGGGTTAAAGCCGTTCTTGAATACCCCTGTAATCGCGAGGAATCCGAGCAAAAGCAGCCCCAGTGCTACTACCAGCTGCACAACGAGTGAAGTTGCCGTGGATCCCAACAGCGCGAGAACACCGACGATTAGAAGCGCCACGCCGACGAAAAGCCCCCGGTGCTGCGGCGTGATTTCCCGCTTGGCCCGAGGCTTGTGTTCGCTCTCCCAGGCTAGGTCGGAGCGTTCGGCCGGCACGAGTATCCACGCCAGGATGTAGATAATAAGCGCCGCTCCATTAGCCACGAGGAGCAGCAGTATCCATACGGCGCGCACGATCAGCGGGTCTATATTGAAGTAATCCGCCAGCCCGCCGCACACGCCGCCGAGGACCTTGTCGCTCCGCGATCGATATACTTTTCTCCTGGTTCCTGTTGCCATTTTCTTATTGCCTTTTGATGTTGAGTTTCGCCGCGTTGTTTTCCAGCTGCATCCTGACCTTCCGCGGATTGCTGTCGAAGTCCTCGCTGTAATAATGGTCATTCACGCGCCGGGGCAGCAGTTCGGTGACGTTGTGCTTGCCCACGTTGCTGTCAACAGTGGCCTCGTAGCCGAAGCCTGCGGGGAGCACCAGATTAAGCTTGGCGGCATTGTTGTCGATGCGCAGCCTGGTTTCGTCCTCGCGGGTGCCGATGCGGACCTCGCTGGCGGCGGCGTTGTTGTCCATCGCAAGCGATGTCAGGCGCAGTTCGCTGAAATCCAGGTGCGCTTTTGCTGCGTTAACGTCGCAGTTCATCGTCAGCGGCAGCGCGCCGTTGAGCTTGAGCGTCCACACAGTGCGCACTCCGAACATGCGAACCGAGCTTTTGAAATGCGCTTGCTCTATTTTCAGGCGCACGGTCTTCACGCCATCGGCTTCTTCCAGCGAGACGTCAACCTGCGGCTCCACGTCGGAGCCCTCCTCCGTATCGATCTCGAACAGCTTGTCAGTGTCCTCGACAAGCTCCAGCTTGCCCGCGTTGAAGTCCAGATCGCAGCTCATTCGTTCCGCGCCTTCAGGAACGTCCGCGAAAAAGTGGGCGCCCTGGCTGCGGTACTCTCCTTCCACGGCGGTAGCAGGACCTTTTTCCTGTGCTTCGGTTTCATGTCGTTTGGTTTCGCCAGTCATTTCAATACCTCCCGCCACAGATGATGCAGCGTCTGCTTTAGAAGTTCCATTAGCGGTCTCGTCGCGGACCTGGAACTTGACGTTCTTCACTTCCGGAGGAGGAGCGGCCATTTTGACCTCGACCTTCGTTTTCCGGGGGCCGTGCTCCGTTGCGCTGAGAATAATCAGCAGTCCCACAACGATTAGCACTGGCGCCCAGAATCCCCCGCGGCTGAAGCCGAGTATGCTGGGAGCCATCGCGTCCGCAAGCAGCACTAGAGCGACGATTATTAGCCCGCCGCGGTATACGGGATTGAGCCCGTGAGCGAGGAGCGCGTAGACGACAACCAGAAGGGGCCAGAGGCGCAGCGCAAGCGACGTGTCAGGCACAAACAATCCGAGCAATAATAAGATACCGAGTATTATCAATATGGCGCCGAAGGTTGTATGTCTCACTTTGCACCTCCTTCTTTCCCGTTCGCGAAGTCGAACTCGACCTCGCCTCTCTTGTTAGATTCGACTCGCCCGAGCGTCTCGCCCTCAAGGCTCATAAGCGCGAGCGGCTGCGAAATCCCGGTGATAGTTAGCTTCCAATCCGCGTGTGTAATGGTAAGCGCCTTCTTAGACCTGGCGACGCTTATCGAACCCACGCGAGCCGCGTCCAGCTTCATCAGCAGCGCGCCTTCGGAAAGCGCGAGTTTAACTTGCTGCGGCTTTTCAAATCTCACGTAGGGAACGTTCCGGGGAAGCTCCAGCGTAAGCGCGCTTGGTGCCTCCCCGTAAAACGCGAGCGCGATAGTCTCGCTGTCAACTGGCGAAATGCCGGGCGGCTTCAACTCGCCGTTTCCGGACGCTCTGACACCGAGCTCGCCTTTTCTGGCGTGCCCGAAGTCAAGCGCGGTCTCATTGCATATTGCGGGTACGTCGAGCGCCAGGTCTATCTCGACCGGGGCATCCAGCTGGCTTGTGATGCGAAGCTCTACCGTTTTGGCTCTTTTGCCTGCTCCGTTGCCGTCGCCTGAATGAAGCGTAATATCTGCTTTAGTTTCATCGCCAGAATCCTCGAAACTCTCACCGATACTCTCTCCGAACTCTCCCATCTGCTCGCCGAACTCCTCGCCGGCCTTGCCCATGTGCTCGCCGAATTCTTCCATGCGTTCGCCGAGCTCTTCTATGTCTCCTTCTATGTCCGCTACGATTCGCTCGATATGTTTGACCTGCCGCTCGCCTAAGGCGTCGCCTTCAAACGCGCAGCGGTTAAAGACTAGGCCAACTACCAGAAGAAGCGCGAGTACCGTTATATCCTTAAATGTCATCGATGCACCTCCTTGTTGCGCTCGCCGGAGTGGTGCCAGATGAGGAAAGCCCCGAGCGCGATGGTGACAGCCGCCGCAAGGCCCGATGCCAGCTCGCGGGAAAACACGTTAAGAGTCCATATTATGTTTCGGGCAAGCAAGATGATCCCGATAAATAAAATCACCAGGCCCGTGAACCGCTGCAAATTGACGATGGTGTGGCCCTTGCTCTCTTCCTCGACCAGCGGGGAGAAGTAGTCCCAGATGCTGACGCCGTAGGCAACAAGCACGAAAACCCCCTCGCCGGAGAACGCGGCTAAGAAGAAATACACCAGCAGCAGCGAGCCTTTGTAGACTTCGCCTTTCAGCAACTGCGCCAGGCCGGGGAGCACGAGGCCGATCCATGCGGGCGACTCATCGCGCCTGGCTCCTTTTCGTGCGCTCTTCGTCTGTGTATGCTCTTCCCGGTGCAGGCAGCGCGGGCAGATAACCTTCCCGTCACGCGTAGTCCGGCAGTGCTCACAGATGGGCTTGCCGCAGATCTCGCAGCGTACGTCCGTTTCGATTTCGGGGTGGTAGAAGCAGCGGCTCATGCCACGGATACCCCCTGCCCGGTCGCGCTACTGGTGCGTTTCTCTTCCTCCTCATCCGAACTCGGTGGCGCAAGCAGTTCGCCCAGGCTCTCCTTGAGTTCGTCCCTGCGCTCGGTCAGCTCGGTTTGAGCTTCATCGCCCAGCTGTTCAACCTTCGTTCTCGTATCGGAGAAGAAGCGGGTGACAGGCGCCTGGAACCAGGAGAAGAGGAACAGCACGATGACGAGTATCACTACCGCTACGGCAGCCGCCTTTCTTGGCGAGAGGACGCGGGAGGCGAAAAAACGCTCCCACCATGTCTGCTCGTAGCTTCGAAGCTGAAGCGCGTTCATCATTCTCAGGTCCAGGGTCGGGTCCTCGGTCTCCTCACCTAGGTGTTCGGCGGTTAGCCTCCGCAGCAACTGCAACTTATGGAAGTACTCCGCGGCTTCGCGGTTTTTTTCGATAAACTCGCTGACCTGCCGGGTCGCATCCAAATCGAGTTCATCGTCGGCATACTCCGAGATCAGCGTTTTGATGTAGTCGTTAAGCAACCCCGTCACCTCCGTCAACGCAAAGGTCGAGAAGCCCGCCGGCTTCCACGATTTCCCCCGCCAGGTCCACCCACATTGTGCGCGCACGTGCAAGCCGCGAACGCACAGTGCCGACCGGTATTTTCAGAGTCGAGGCGATCTCGCCGTAGTCCAGGCCTTCGATTTCGCGCAGCACCAATATTTCCCGGTAGTGCTCTGGAAGCTGGCGCAGCAGCTTGCCGAGAATCTCTCTCGTTTCGGCGCTTCCCCGGTCGTCCTTGTTGGAAGCGAGCTGGTAGGAGAGGCTTTCCTCGCTCTCGTTTTGCGTCTCGCGTTTCAGCTTCCGGTTCATCATTCGGCACTCGTTAATCAGGATCTGCACCATCCAGGGCATGGCCCTTGACCGGTCCCGCAGTTTGTGCAGGTTGCGGAAAACCTTGAAGTACGTCTCCTGCAGCACGTCGTCCGCCAGGCTGGCATCGCGCAGGTTTACGCGGGCTATGCGCTGGAAATGGCCGCCGGTAAGGCGGATGAGTTCCTGCCAGCAGGTATCGTCCCCGCTGACACATCCGATTAGCAACGACGACGGTATTTCCACCATTCCCGCACCGCGCCTTCAGGCTCGTCCTTGCCGGGTTTTCCATGCCGTTTCACCTCCACTGCACAGACCGGACCTGTCAAATAAGATGCAGCGGCGGCCCCTGGAGTTCCAGGTGCCTGAAATTGGCTTTGGCGGCCAAAAGCCCAAAGGCACGAGGATTATAGGCTATGGCGGCGCGAGAGCTGTTATAATCGTCCGCCGGATTCGGGATGAAACAGGAGTGTAACTGTGAAAAGGATAAAGTGGACTGATGCGGTACTTCTGGCGTCGCCGTATTCTCTGGCGCTCGTGGTTAGTCTTGACCCCAGCCGCATGGCTAACGTGATGGCGCTGAGCTGGTGGTGCTACTTGTCGGCCAAGCCCCGGCTTCTGGGCATCGCCGTTGCGCCGGAGCGGTACACGCATACGTGCATTAAGCATTCAAAAGAGTTCACGCTATGTTTCCCCGGCAAGGAGATTGCGCTCGCGGCGTGGAAATGCGGGCAGCTAAGCGGACGCAGCGCTAACAAGTTCGAAGAACTCGGCCTGAAATCGCTTCCCGCGGCGGAGATTAAGGCCCCACTGATTAAGGGCTCAATAGCGGCGTTTGAATGCAGGCTGGTTAACCAGTATACGACCGGAGACCACGCGTTTTTTGTCGGCGAAATCGTGGCATCGCACGGCGACGCCAATAACCCCGAGCACCTTTACACGCGCTTTTTCAACAAAGTCGTCAGCATCTCACACGATGGCAAGTGCGACTGGAAACTCGACGAGACGCTGGGCATCCCCGGCGAACTGAGCCGGTAGCGTCCCCGCTTCATTCCAGGCTGCGCCACAGGTTTGCCCGCGCCGCTTTAGCCGCTTCCACCGCGTTCCGCAACCGCTCCACGTACTTCACGTTCGGCGGGATGGTCAAGAGCTGCGCGTAGCCCCATCGCGCAAGCTGTGCGTTGACGAATAAGGAAGCCGGAGCGCTATCATCCTGTGCCCAGGCGTAGGCTAGCAGCCTGCCGTACCTGTCACGACGCTCCACGTCAAACTCAATAAGCACCGTCCTGTCCGCAAGCAGTGCTTCCAGGAACGCTCCGGCCTGCTCGCCGAACGGCTCGTTCTTGCCGCGCGTAGTCTCGGGCGTGTCAATGCCGATAAGCCGCACCGACTCGAGCTTCCCCCCGTAACGCACCTTGATGGTGTCCCCGTCAACGACGCGGACTACAAGCACTTCTACGGTCTCAGTTGGAATAGGCGCAGCATTCGCAGGCTCATCCAGTATCAGTGGCCTGCAGAGTTTGCACGGGCGGTAGCCGCGCTCGGTAGCATCGGTGAGCGTAAGCGGTATCGCGGAGCTGTGCAGGCAGGAGCACTCCGCATCGTGGTAGCAGCTTCCGGTGCGCGTGATATAAACGGTGACGTCAGAAGACAGCGCGCCGCTGGCACTGGTGAGTGCCAGAGCCGCCAGCGCCGCTGCGGCAACGATAATTCTACGCATAACGCGCCTCCCTTTTGCGGAGCTTCCGCCCCCTTAAACTACCGCCCCTCCTGGCTCTCGTATTAAGTATACCGGAAGACGTTGCCATGCTATAATCCTCCCCGAGCCGCTTGGAGCCTGCGGGACCGAGACGGTGCGGAAGACGCTATTGCGCGCTGTCTGCATATTGCGGCAGCGCTGTCTGCTTAACGCCGCCTCGCTTTTGCCTGCGCTCCACCGGAAGTGATTTATATGCCTGAATTTAAAATACCGGAGCTTCGGCGAAAGAAGGAGCGGGGCGAGCCCATCGTCTCCGTCACCGCTTACGACCTCTTCACGGCGCGCCTGGCGCAGGACGCCGGCGTGGATTTCGTGCTGGTCGGCGATTCAATGGCCAACGTGGTCCAGGGGCATTCCACGACTGTCCCCGTCAGCCTGGAGGACGTAATCTACCACACGCGTATCGTCGCGCGGGCGCTGCCGGAAATGCTGGTCATCGGCGATATGCCGTTTGGCACGTTCAAAGTCAGCGCCGACGAGACCGTCCACAACGCGCTGTCGTTATTCAAAGAAACGGGCTGCGGCGCGGTGAAGATGGAGGGCGCGGACGATTCCAACCTCGACGCCACGGCGCGCCTGAAGCGCATCGGCGTGCCGGTGATGGGGCACCTGGGGCTGCTTCCGCAGCAGGTGCACGCGATGGGCGGCTACCGCATCCAGGGGCGCACCGGAAAGTCCCGCAAGCGGCTGCTCGCCGAAGCGCAGGCGCTGCAGGACGCGGGCGCGTTCGCGGTGGTCCTGGAGTGCGTGGAGAGCCGGTGCGCCGAAGCGATTACGAAGGCGCTCAAAGCGCCGACCATCGGCATCGGCAGCGGTCCGCACACCGACGGCCAGATACTGGTAATCCACGACGCGCTGGGGATGCACGCCGAATACCTGCCCAGCTTCGCGCGCCGCTTCGCCAATCTGCACGCGGAAGGGCTGAAGGGCTTGCGCGAGTATGCAGGCGCTGTGCGCGCCCGCACGTTCCCCGGCCCGGGCGAATACACTATGGTGCCGCAGAAGGCCGGCACAGACGGTGAATCCGGAGACGAAGGAGCGCAAACCGCGTGACAATGCAAGTAATCCAGTCAATTGACGAATTCCGCCGCCAGAAACGCCGCCTTTGCTACGAATTCGCCGCCGACAGCCAGAGGCGCCCCGGCGTGGGCTTCGTGCCCACGATGGGCAACCTGCACGAAGGCCACCTTTCCCTTATCAGGCGGATGGTGGACGAATGTGACGTGAGCGTCGTGTCCATCTTCGTCAACCCGGCGCAGTTCGCAGAGGGCGAGGATTTCGGCAAATATCCGCGCACGCCGGAGGCGGATCTTATGCAGTGCGAGGATGCGGGAGTGGACATCGTTTTCCTGCCTGAAAGCGAAATGCTCTACGCGCATGACCACTCAACCGAGGTTATCGTCCGGCAGCTCACGGATGGCTACTGCGGCTCCGCGCGTCCGGGGCATTTCGCCGGCGTTACGCTGGTGGTAGCCAAGCTGCTAAACATCGTCCATCCTGACGTCGCCTACTTCGGCCAGAAGGATTTCCAGCAGTTCCGCGTCATCGAGCGGATGGTGCGCGATCTCGATTTCCCGCTGAATATCGTTATGTCGCCCACGGTGCGCGAGCCCGACGGCTTGGCGATGTCGTCGCGCAACGCATATTTAAAGGAAGACGAGCGCAAGGCGGCGGCGACTATCTACTTAGGGCTGCAGGCGCTGGCCGGCGCGTTCGCTTTCGGCCAGGAAGACGCTGAGACGCTAAAAGAAGTCGCCCGCACCGAGCTTGCCGAAGCGGTGCAACTCGAATACCTGGAGATTGCCGACGCGTGGTCGCTCGAGCCGAAAGAAACCGCCGCAAGCGGCGACGTCGTGCTGATTGCGGCGAAGGTGGGCGACACACGGCTAATCGACAACACAGTCCTCGTTTCGGGAGACGAAAATGCTAATTAGGATACTCAAAGCCAAGCTACACGGCGTGCGCATCACCGAATCAGAGCTGGAATATATGGGCAGCATCACCATATCGCGCGAAATACTTGGCGCTTCGGGAATGCTGCCTTACGAAGAGGTGCTCTGCGCGAACTTCGCCAACGGCGAGCGCTGGATAACCTACATCATCCCGACCGACCGCCCCGGCGTCATCGGGCTGAACGGCCCCGCTGCGCTCAAGGGCAGCGTTGGCGACAGACTCATCGTTATGAGCTATTGCCTGATGGCCGAAGACGAGGCTCAGATGCACCAGCCAACCGTCCTTCTCTTCAACGAGGACAACAGCATTAAGGAATAGGACGTTGTCGTCTTCGCGCCGTTTGCTAGAATAATCGCGCCTTAAGAGGGCTGTGCCCTGCGCGTCTTCTTCTAGAAGTCCGTAGGGCTCCTTGTTTAAGGATTAAAGCAGGCGCATTCGCGTAAAAACCAGCTAAACGCCGGATCCCGCTTCGAGGCTCACCACCTGGCCCCAGGCCATGCGGTGCTTGTTGGAAACGACTGCGAACCACTCGCCGCCTGACGCGGGTAGCGGCAGCTTCGCGGCACTCGCGTTTTCTAGCGAATACGCCGCTGAAAACTGCTCGCCTGCTATGAATCGCTCATAGTTCGCACGGTCAACGATATAGGCGTCTACCGCGCCGCCCGGCTCGCGCTGCGTGAAGTTGCAGCCGAAGTAGCTGGAATACCCGTGCAGAATGCGCGCGTCCGCCGCAAGCGCGACGCCCGGCGCGCCGTCAGCAAAGGCGATTGACGGGTCAATAGTCGCCACCGGCTTTTGCAGCGCAAATCCCAGCGAAACTTCGTAATGCACCGTCCCGCCGGCCTCGATGTCGTCCGCCGTGACGACTAGAACCGGCTCCGCCTTCATCTGCCGCCGGCGCTCCAGCACCGGGTCGCTTCGCGGCTCCGTGTCCTTTTTCGCGCGGTCGGAAGTGTCCGGCACCAGCGCGGGCCAGTCCTCCAGCGGCGTGAACACCTGCACGAACGTGTCCCGCCCGATGCCCAGCTCGATGCGCGCCACGCCGTTATCGTCCGTCCACGCCAGACCCGCGTGGATCTTCGGCGGCGGATCCTCGTGCACCCAGTCCATCATTGCGGTGACCGTTGCGCCGTCCACCGGATTGCCGTTCGCGTCCGTCACGCGCACTTCGGCGGTGAACGTTTCGTCGAAGTAGTCCCTGATCGAGTTGGTGACGTACCCGTCCGAGCGGCAGCCCATCGGCCCGATGTGGTTTTTCTCGGCGTAAACGCCGTCGTCGAATCTCGTCCCGCCGTCGGAACGGAATACCGTGTAGACGCGCCACTTGCCCATCAAATAGACGCTGTTCCACACGTGGTCGACCGGGTGCGCCACGACGTCGCGCACCGGCACTAGCGCCGCACGGCACGCCGCCGTCAGAATGTCTCCGTTCTCCCCGCAGTTGCCGTAGTGCAAATAAAGGCTTCGCTGCGGGTAATGCGTGCGCAGCTCCTGCACGTACTCCGCCGCGTCGCCGTCGAAGCGCGCGCGGCCGTCCGGCCCCCGGTAGTAGTAAGGGATCTCCGCGCAGCGGTCGGGCAGGTTCTGCGTCGTGTAATAGCCCAAAACCTCCAGCGCGCACGCGCCGGCTGAAAGCGTGGCGTCACCGCCGATGGTAAGCGGCCGGTTGTCCCAGGCGTAGCGCGCTTCCGCCAGCAGTTCCATCAGGCGGGGGTATCCCGCTAGGATAAGCGCGCCATCTTCCCGCGCGGCGCAGCCAAATCCCCACGGCATCCGCAATCCGCTCCAGTCATCTCCGGGATGCGCCGGATCGGCCGCGCCGTGAAACTCCACGCTGCGGTTGTACGAAAGCTCCTTGTCACCCATCCACCCGCGCCACAGCTCTTCGCTCTTAGCCAGCCGTTCGTAGAACTCCCTCGGCTGCCCTGACGGGATAATCACCTTGATGAATCCGCTGTCCGCCGCGAGCATTTCGGCTATATTGTCGGAGCCAAACACGCTGAACTCGAATCCCATGCGCTTCAATTCGCGCTCGATGGTCGGCTCCCCGAACGGATCGCGGTCTTTGAGGATAGCGGCGCGGACGCCGCCGAATCCCTCCGGCACGATGTTTGGATTGAGCATCGCAGGCGCGCCGCTCGCGCGCAGCAGGTTCTCCCGCAAGCGGGTTTCGCTGTAACCCGTGTCGAGCTCCACCGGTATCGTCGTGGCGATGACCTGCCCGTCGAACTGCCCGCCGGGCCACGAAAACGTGCACATAACCGGCGCTCCGTCAGCGTCAACCGCTAGAGCTGTCGGGTCGACTGCGAAGTCCGATAGCATAAGTCCCGCCGCGTCCGCGCTCGGCGGAAGCTGCTTTATTAGATGTGGATGCTCCAGCAGAAAGTGCGTCGCGGCGCAGCGCCTTAGCTCCTCATCGTCGTGCATCAAATAATCGCGCCAGAACACGCCGCCCCATTCCGGTGGCTGAAATTCGCCGGTCAGCGGATCGACGTACGCTACGTGTTCGCGCCCGAGCTTGGGGTAGACCACGTGCCAGTAATAAATCTCGCTGGGCAGGTCGTAGTATTCCTCCGCGCCCTCCGCGCCGCGCAGCCGGTAGCGCACCGTGGTCGTCCAGTCGCCCTTCGCGTAGTCCCCCCGGTCAACCAGCTCGGCGTAATCGAGCCGCGTGTCGGCTTCGTAAATCAGCCGTGCGTTTTCGGAAATAATTATCGGGTTGAACTGCTCCCGCGTAAGCTCGCGGTCGGGCAGGTGCGCCACGCAAAACGCGATTTCGTCCTTGTAGCGCGCGTCTTTAGCGCCTATGATGGTGTCCGCCAGCTTATCCTGCAAATCCGGCTCCAGCCCGTCGAGCTTTGCCGCCAGGCTCGGCTGAAGCCACTTCGGCGTATGCGTCAGCGCCTGCTTTGCTCTCACCGTTAGGTTGAGTTCAGGCGTATGCGCCGGTGTCCACTCGCGCCCGTCCCATCTAAACGCTATGTATTCCCCCGGTGGAATCTCCGCGTCAAAGAGCGTCCCCTGCACCGCGCTTTTCGCCTCCGGCAAATCAAAAACCCCCGCCCGCGGCGCATCGCTCCATCCAAGCGAAACGCAAAGCGCAAATCCCAGCGCAAGCAGAACGTTGACGCTTCTCATGAAGACATTCCCCCGTAGATGTTGCACGGCAGCCATCGCTTGGTCATTGTCTCACCTGCGCGCCCGAATCGCAAAGGGCTCTGAGGGATTCCAGCTTCCTAAGCGAAGCTCTAATACGGCCTTGACCGCTGCGTGTAAGTATATTTCTAACGGCTAATGCGCGTAAGCTGTCAGGATACTTTAGAGCCCCCCCCGAATGTGCTAAACTGACAATAGCCGGTGGAGGAAGCGGTATGGCGAAAGAGCCTGTCGGCAACGGCGTTAGCCACAGTGAGGGAGAAATCCCGCAGAATCGCACGCGCGAAAGCACCGTTGAAGCGTCACAGAATCTATCCCGTACTGAGACAGCCAAAGCGCCGTCCGCGCAATCCCAAACCTCCGCCGCATCCCGCGCTTCGAGAACCCCCCGCGCCGACGCCAGATACCAAGAACTCCTTGCCCAGGCCCGCGAGATAATGGCAAACCCCGAATTCATGGAAGAAGTCATGGCGCTGGCAAGACTGCAGTGTCAAATCGAGAAGGAACTCAAGAAACTGCTGGGCCACAGCGCACTCAGTAGTTCAGTGAGTGAAATGCTAGTGCTTGGCTTAAGGGGAGGTCGAAAACGTGGCTGATTTACTAGAGAAACTCCTCGCTAGGCTCGCTATTGGCGCGGTTCTGATTACCGTAGTGGCGACAGTTGGGTCGGCGTCAGACACTGGGCCCAGGCCGGTATCGCCGTTCAAGACGGCTCCGGTGTGGATAAACCGGCTAGTTGTTGTGGACTTCGTCTCGCTTGGATATATTAGTTCCGATTGTGCGTATGGGATGAGGTTCGAAGGGGACAAGTACTTGGGCCGATATAGCCTTTACACAAACTGGGAAATAGCGGAGGCGATCCTAATGGAAGTTCTTGTGCGGCCTGACAGGATACGGGAGCTTGCCGCTAAGCATCCGGTAATCTTCGCGGAAGTGCGTAAAGCGACTGAGTACCTCGCTCTAGTAATGCGGGAGATCGTAGATGTACGGGACATCTCCCAGGATGATATGGCGGACCTTGCGATATCGTTGTTGCTTTTGTTTGCTTCGGAGGCACACAATGAATAAAGAAAGACTTCGAGAATTGCTAACCTTGTGGACTAGCTCGATTCTGACGAATTGGCTAACAGAGACGGGTATAAAGGGTGCTGATGCCGGGATGTCTTCGGCGCCATCCATCGGCGATGGAGCCGAGTCTGAGTCTACTAGAGGTGGTCGCTGGGGAGAGGGAAGGCAGTGCGACCCGTACGACGATTTCACCACCGAATGTGAGCCGGAGAACCCATTTGAGTGTCACAAGAATGGTGACGAGTTTGTGTGCAACGATGACCCCAACTACGCCTTTCACTGTAATAGCGCTAAGGATGGATTCGATTGCGATGAGCATTTCGACTGTAAGGGCTTTGAGTTCAGGTGTCTGGGGGAGTTCCAGTGTGAAGAAAAGCCTGATTATCACTGCGACTCAGGCATATTCGACTGCACTAGTGACCCGTTGACGCCAGCTGAGAAGTTCGAGTGTGTGCATTCATCAAACGGAGGCTTATCCGATTTTGATTGCACGAACGAAACGACATTCGACTTCATGTGTGAGAGAGGGATACCCCGAGAAGCGGGCTTCGACTGCCCGGAGTCCGCGAGCGATTTCGAGTGTTCGACGAAGCATATCTTCAAATGCTGCGACGAATTCTCGTGTCCAACATCCCATCACTGTAAGCCGCCAAAAAGAACTTGTTCTCCAGAGCTGGAGGGCTGGGAACCTCCGGAAGGAGACCGAGACGACGGAGATGCTGGAGATTTCGATTGCGATAAGTTCACGTGCGGCGCAAGTGAGCCTGGCAATCCACAGCAGAAGTTTGAATGCGGCCTGTCCGGAGAGGAAGGAGGTCCCTCGTCGGACTTCAAATGCCTTGACGGGGAGGGAACGCTGCAAGAGCAATTCCATTGCGGGCTGGGGTCCGAGTTTGAGTGCGGCGAGGAGGAAGAGCGCTTCGTGTGTATGAACTACAGGTGCGAGGACAGCTTCCGGTGCGAAAGCGCGTTCCACTGCGGCAACAAGGAAAAAGGACGAGAATACGAGTGCTCTATCCTCAATTTCCAGTGTCGCCAGGTGACTCCTAATCCGGCAGAGGACGGCTACGCCTGCGACGACGAGGCGGGTGGCTATATCTGCGAGGTATTCAACTGCGACCAAGAAGGATACCAATGTAACCCACCAAACGAGTTTGCGGGATGTTCTGAAGGATATGCGGTCCCGGATCCCTGGCCTTAGAAGATGGATACGACTGACGCAAGTAAGCGGGGGCTTCTAAGCTACCCGCTGTCGCGGTATATCAACTCGAAGCTCTTCTGCTCGGTGGGGCATATAGACCTCATCGTCACCGAGGACTGCAACGGATGCTGCGAATACTGCTTCGTGGAGGGCAAGAAGCCCCGCAGCATGGACGCCCCCACCGAATGTGCTAAACTGGCAGCAGCCGGTGGAGCTATCGGTATGGGGCAGAAGCGTTCAGGAAACGGCGAAGTCCTAAGCGGGGATCGCAGCTCGCAGGATACCGCTCGCCAATCGCCTAACACTAACGCAGCCAAGACGCCGCCCGCGCAATCCCAAACCTCCGCCGCATCCCGCGCTTCGAGAACTTCTCGCGCCGATGCCAGATACCAAGAACTCCTTGCCCAGGCCCGCGAGATAATGGCAAACCCCGAATTCATGGAAGAAGTCATGGCCCTGGTTCGTTTGAGGATGAAGCTGGAAGCAGAAATTTCGGGTGGCAAAGAAGGAGCGCTATTTAGCATCTTGGCGCGGAGCTTCGGCAGAAGGAGAGAATGATGAATGCAACTGCTGCAATTGGCCTTGCGTGTCTTGCCCTAGCTTCAGCGTGTCCTGTACAAGCCAGCGATGAAACGTACTACATATACCATCAACATCTTGCCATGATGGAGCGAGAAGCTGCCCTGTTCTCTCCCGTAGAAGAGTGGGTCGTGAGATTCTTGCGTGATAGGATTGTTGCTGATGAACTCCCGGGGGAGTATTCCTGTTCTCTCTATTATGGCGTTGATAAGTGGACAGCGGCGGAAATCCTGCTCAACCTTACACTCGACGACGACGACGACGAATTGTTCGATATAACTATAACTAAATCGGGTGGAGAGATAACTTCTGTCTCGGGTACATGTGAGGGAGAAGATCTCACAGATGACCAAGAAGCGCACCCTATTCTCATATACCAAGTTGTACTTGATGACCGTGAAGCGAAGGCTAATCCATAAACCGGCGGAAAGATGGTGACCAATCATTGCGTTTCTGCTCACAATGCTTGAGCTGGAACACGTAAAGAGGGGCTTTGATATAGGCTCCCGCAGGCTGGAGGTTTTGCGGGAGATAACGCTAACAGTTCCCACGGGAAGCTGCATCGCAATCCGCGGGCCGAACGGTTCAGGCAAGACGACGCTCCTGCAGATCCTCGTCGGCCAACTAAAGCCGGACTCCGGTACCTACACGGTCGATGGTTTTGAAGTCTCGTCTCTCAACCTGGGGGACCTCTCCGCATGGCGCCACGAAAGGTGCAGCATCATCCTTGCCAACACGGCAGACTTGATTCCTTTTGCCACTGGTCACTCCAACATAACTCTAGGAAAATGCAAAGGAAGCGAGATTAGGGAACGGCTTGATATGGTTCAAGACGCGCTGCCTGACGGCAAATCACTCCGTTTTCTGCACAAGAGAGTCGCTGCCATGTCAGAGGGGCAGAAGCGTATGGTCCAGTACATTCGCGCCATCGTTCATCAGCCGACAGTTCTCTGTGTCGATGAGCCGTTCAGCCACATCGAGCATTCTCTGGCGACCGCGCTGTTGAACCTGGTCACCCATCAATTACAGACGCCTTACGTTATTCTGGCGTCCACCAATCTAGACGAACTAAGGTCGTTTACGCATACATTCTATGAGCTTCGAGACGGGGTACTGGTAGGAACCTGATGAACATCGTCGGAACGATTGGCAGGCACTTCGGTAGACTCATCCTTTTGCTCGTGATTACTGTGATCGTAACTGGCTTGCTTCTAGAAGCGAGTCTTATGTCGGAGACTGGGGCCCGCTTTGACAAGCGTGGAGAGCTAACCCAGTGTTGGATTTCTACCTTTCACATGGCGCCCATGCTTGACATGGAGCGCATTGTTGCTGAAAGAATCAGGCCCATCTGCAGAGAAGGTGTGGTATTGCTATCTAGCTTCGCAGTCCGACCATCGAATGAGCCAACCACCATATGGCTCGAGACTAGGAGAAGGTTCTGGGCCGTTAGCGGTGAAAAGAGCTGTGATGTGCGGCTTTGGCCGGTTACCCAGAGTTATATTGATGCTGCCAGTAGTACGAATGGTATACACGGGAGATTGCCAGAGAAACCCGGCGAAGCAGTGCTGACGCACGAGGAGGCGGCGCGATTATTCTCTGATGACCCTTATGCTACGATTGGGCAGCGCTTTCGGATTGCGATGAAAGCCTCAGATGAGCTGCTAAAGCTCTTTCCAGAGGGCACTTTCGATGAGCTGAAGGACGCGCCGGACTGGTATGATCTCGTTGTAGTAGGGGTTACGGACGCGGACTACGAGAGCCGTTTGGCGTCGCGGAACCGTTCACCGGAACGAACCACTATCCATCCTCGCACAATTGGTGCGTCTGTGCTATTGCTGTCAACCGACCTATACGAACCAGCGATCCTCGGCGGTTTTGCCCTATGGCCCGATGGAATGCAGGAAGCAATGTCACGCCTGCCTGTTGCCGCTTCTGCTTTTATGCGTACGGACGAGGAGTTATGGCCCATTATAGTGGATATGACAAGACAGCGATTAGAGAAAGGCGAGCTTAAACGCGGATTAGCCAGCATGGGTGAATACACTTGGGGACAGGCAGAGCTAGCGAGAAATGAGTGGTACATACAGTTCCGGTCGGTAAGCGATTTGCATCGCGCCTGGCCAGCTCTTAGCGAAGTAGTAGAAGAATATGAAATGCGGCTTATCGGCACAGCGCCCTATACTATAGAGATTGCGCCGCTGATTGTGTTCTTAGCGAATGTTGATAGCTACGCCATGGTCCCACTCCTGCTGCTGCTTCTCCTGCTGGGAGTTCTCCTCGGCAACCAGCTGGCTGCTCGGGAGTCTCGCTGGCTAGCAGTAATGCTCGCCTACGGAGGGCTGCGCGGCAAGGTGTTGCGAAAAGCGCTAGCTTATTCCGTCGTTGCCGGATTGACTGCCATGGCGATAACAGTGCCGCTACTTCAATGGCTTTTAGGATTGGAGTTGCAGCACGCTTCGTCTCTGCTAGCTAGATTTGATGTCCACCTTTCGTCGAATGTGTTGCCGGATGCGCGCTATGTAGGTTTTGAGGTCTTTAAAGCTTCGGGGCTTTTCGTTTTGGGATTACTCGGCGGAGCCATCATCTTCATACTGCGAGCCTACAACACCGAGGTCGGCCTGTTGCTTAAGCGTCAGGGCTAACGACTCATTAAGACATATATGTAGAGGATCGTGCACGCCCCGCTCCACATGAGAACAAGCCGTGAGCCGTATTATATCAGGTGATACATAACCTGTCGCACGTTAGACCGCGCCCAGCTTCTCGCGCAGCAGCTCTATCGCTTCAGGGAGCTTGGTCGCGTCGCGGCCGCCGGCTTCGGCGAACGCGTCCGCCCCGCCGCCGCCGCCGCCCAGCAGTTTCGCCATATCGCGGATAACTGCGCCCGCCTTGACCCCGCTTTCGGGAAGCTCCGGCGAAAACCTGAGCGTCAGCGAAACCGACTTCTCGTCTTTGCGCGCAATCAGCACGGCGAAGGGCTGCTTGCCCGCTTTGGCCAGCTCCCGCGCCGCCCGGTCTATGACGTTTTTCACGTCGTCCTTGCCCGCGCCTGCAAGCTCCACCGCCACCAGCGACACCTTGCCCGCCATCTCCGGCTCGGCGACCTTCGGCGCAACCGAGTCATAAAGCGCGCCGCGCTTGAGCACGGCAAGCTCCTGGTGCGTTTCCTTCAGCTCGTGGCGCGTTTTCTCGATGGCGTCTTCGACTTCAATTAGCGGCACGTGGAACTCGCGCATCAGGTCTTCGCCCACCTTACGGTAATCGCTAAGGAACTTCTGCGCCTCCATCCCCACCGCCGCTTCCAGCCGCCGGATGCCGGATTGCACCGATTCTTCTCTCACGATGACGAAACTTCCAGCCTGCGAACTGTGCGCGAGATGCGTGCCGCCGCAAAGTTCGCGGCTCACCTGCGCGCCCTTTTCGCCCATATTCACCACGCGCACCGTCTCGCCGTATTTTTCGTCGAACACCGCGGTCACGCCCTCGCGCTTGGCGTCCACGAGCGGCATCTGCTGCGTCCACACCGCATGGTCCGCCAGCAGTATCTCGTTGGTGATGCGCTCCACTTCGCGCATCTGCTCGTCGGTCATCGCCTCGTAATGGCTGAAGTCGAAGCGGATGCGGTCGGGATATATCTGCGAGCCCGCCTGGTTCACGTGCTCGCCCAGGACTTTTTTAAGCGCCGCCAGCATCGCGTGCGCGGTGGTGTGCGCGCGGGCTATGGCGCAACGCCGGATTTCGTCCACAAGGAGCGCCACAATCGCGCCTTCTTTGAAGTCGTCCGGGCCGCCTTCCTCGAAGAATCCCAGGTGCTCGCCCATCGCCTTGCTGTCAACGATGCGGAAGCGCACGTCCTTGCCGACGGCGTAGCCCATATCGCCCGGCTGCCCGCCGGTCTCGGCGTAAAACGGCGTCTTGTTGGTGTAAAGCGCGAAAAGCTTCTTGCCTTTCGCCTCTTCCGCGCCCGCGGAGTCCTTTTCCTTCGCGTCGATTTTGCCTGCGAACGGCTTGACGCCGCGCACCTTCACCTTGGCCGTCAGCGTGTCATATCCCAGAAATTCAACGTCGGCGTTTGCCATCGCTCCTTCCTCCACCTGGAATTCGGACGTGAACTCCTTGCGCTCGCGCGCCCGGTTGCGCTGCTGCTCCATCTCCGCCTTAAACTCGTCCTCGTCGACTTCGAAGCCGCGCAGGCGCGCCAGCTCCTGGGTCACCTCGAACGGGAATCCGTAAGTGTCGTGCAGCGTGAACGCGAATTTGCCGGACAGCGCGCCGCCCTTTGAGAGCTTCGCGAACTCGCCGTCGAGGTCTTCGCAGCCCCGTTCCAGCACGCCCAAAAAACCCTCTTCCTCGCGCGAAAGCCACGTCAGGATGTTGTCCTTGCGCGAAACAAGCTCGGGATAGGCCTCGCCCATCTTCTCGATGATGAGCTTCGCCGGCTCGGCGAGATACGGCTTGCGCACGCCCAGCAGGTACGTCGTCTTCACCACGCGCCTGATCACTCGCCGTAGCACGTAGCCTCTATCGAGGTTGCTCGGGGTGATATTGTCCGCCAGCATAAACGCCGCAGTGCGCATATGGTCGGCGCAGAGCCAGTACGGCTCGTATGCGAGCTTGTCCGGCGCCACGCGCTCGTCGCCTGATGCGCTCGTGCTGAGCGCAGCCGAAGCACCGGCGACGAGAGATTTGAAGTAATCGCCCAGATACGCGAAAAGGTCGCACTCGAACACGTTTTCCTTGCCTTGCAGCACCGCCGCGAGCCGCTCCAGGCCCATTCCCGTGTCGATGTTCTTTTTCGGCAGCGGCGTCATTTTGCCGGACGCGTCGCGGTTAAATTCCATAAACACGAGGTTCCACACTTCGAGCATCCGCCCGGCGTCTTCCATCCGCTCGAAGTCCTCGCGGCTCTTGCACGGATTTTCCCCCGCGCGCTCCATGTCGAAAAAGATTTCCGTGTCATAGCCGCAGGGCCCCACGTCCGCCGCCGCCCACAGATTGTGCTCGTCGCTAAGCCCGAAGATGCGGTCGCGCGTCACGCCCGTTAGCTTCTCCCACAATTCCGGCGCGTCCGGATCGCTTTCGTGCGTGGAAACGTACAGGTATTTCGGGTCGAGCCCGGCCCACTTCTTGTCGGTAAGAAACTCCCACGCCAGCTCGATGGCCTCGGCCTTGAAGTAGTCGCCGAAGCTGAAGTTGCCCAGCATCTCGAAAAACGTATTGTGCCGGTTGGTGAAGCCCACGCGGTCGAGGTCGACCGTGCGCACGCACTTCTGGCACGACGCGACGCGCGGCGCGGGCGGCTGCTCCTTGCCCTCGAAGTAGCGCTTCATCGGCGCCATGCCGGCGTTGATGAGCAGCATCGACGGGTCGGCGAGCGGCACGAGCGGCGAGCTGGGCACGACGTGGTGGCCTTTGCCCTCAAAGAAGTCCAGGAATCCCTGGCGTATTTCCGCTGAATCGCGCATACGGCAATAGGATACTCGCTCACACTAACTCATGCAACCAAAAGCCGGCCAGCACGGTGGCTCGTTATTCCAGTCGGATTATCCAATTGCTTGGAACCGTGTAATTCGATGACCGGTACGCGATTATGGGAATGCCGTCATCAGCCGCTATGTCGGCTAAATAGCTGCCGCTTAGGCTCGGTATTCTCGTGTAGCGCCAGACTCCCGCCTTGCGTGTGCAATACATGCCAGTGTAGGCTACAGCAGGTTCACCATCAACTTCACAGAGATGCGGGGCATAGCCGTATGCCCAGCGATTCAGCAGGTATGGCTCGCCCCACTCGGTGCCCGTAGAACCAAGAGCTTCAACGTATAACACGTGCCCCACATTATGATCTAGGTAAACCACCGCAGGCTTGTGGTCAATGACCGCAAGTGAGGCAACACCGCCGTAATATCCGCTGTGCAGTTCACCTAATTCTATGGGATCAGACCACGAAAGGCCAGACTCATCGTCTGCAATTGCGAAGAATACGCTTTCATCCTCCACGCTATAAGCGACGGCGGGACGCCCGTTAACCTCTGCAAGTGAGCAGCTAACGTCACTAGCCCCCGTTATCCGCGCGATGCGATGTGGGGGCGAAAACCACTCGTCTCCGTTTACGTCATCAGATATGTGATAGTACAAATCATCGTCTTCCTTGCGGTAAACTATGGCAGGTCTTCCGTCCACAATGGAAAATGAAAAATCGGCGTAATTTGCCAAATAGGCGATGCCCAGAGACTCTCCCCAAGAAGTACCATCGGAATCATCTGCGCGGACATAGACTATATAGTCAGTGGTCGTATTGTAGAATGCAAGAGCTGGATTCCCGCTCACCTCTGCAAGCAAGGGGGCATAGGAGGTTGCCTGCCCCACGTCAATCGGTACTTCCCAGCTGAAACCGGATGAGTCGGCTGACCGCAAATAGGCAATCGTAGCTGAAGAATAGCTGTCAATAGTGAACTTGTAGAGTGGAACCGCGAGCTTTCCGTTGATGAAGGCCACTGAACCGATACTTCCCAGGTTGCTGATATTGGTAAAACGCCAGGTGCCGTGAAGGGCTTTTTCCGCCCCGAAGATGCAGGAAAAGACGTTGGCTCCTTCTACACTGACGGCTCTCGATTCAGGGAAGAAGAGCGTTCCTGCCGCTTGAGGGGAAATGGTGTGCTCCCCGCAGGGCACATCGGGAAAGGAGAACTTGCCCGATGTGTCGGTCGAAGTCCATTCTTCGCCGTCTAACGTCAGTGTAATGTCTGACAGGCCCTGCTCGTTATGGTCCAGCACATAGCCGGATACTGTATAGCTGTCTTCTGAAACAGCCAGCTCGCTCACTGGACCAATCTCCAGATGGCTGTTTAGCGGTAACACTCGATACCAGTAAGAAGCATTGTAAGAAAGACCGAATGAGAAACGGACCCTTCCGTTCTCCTTTCCCAGTCCGTCGCTCAGTTCGACTACGTCTATATAGCCGTAGTCAAAGGAGGACTCCCAATAGGCATACCATTCGTAGGCGGAGTAGTTGACGCTGTAAGCGACAACCTCCGCCCCGTAGTTGACGGCGATCGGTGTCACATCGGACATGCCGACTTTTCCATTGTGGTTCCCATCAGCAACACCCGCAAGCGTGTTCGGGCCGGTTGCATCCTCGCCGAAATGGCGTGCCAGCGGCACGATATCAGCGATGTCCACGATGCCGTTCTGGTTGTAGTCGCCGTCGTTGCGGTAATGCCACTCAAGAGTGGCGCTGTCGCCGCCCGGCTCTACGTGCAGCGTCAGATCTTGCACACGGCGGCCTTCATCGCTCGGCTCACCGGAGGCGCGCTTCTCCTCGCGGCGCTCAGTGAGCGCTTCCGCAAGCGATTGCCTTAGTTCCTCGAAGACGGCAGGATCAACGCCCTCGGGCGCGGGAAGCTCTTCCAAATCTGCCAGCGCATCCTCAATGTTTACAGGTGTTCGCTCGATGCTGGTGATGCCAGGCTGCAGTTCGCCCGGAAGCGATGTCTGACGCGCCTTAGTACCGCAAGCTACTACCACTGCTAGCAGTATAAGGACTGCTACGACTGGCAAAATCAAATTCTTTCCCATAACGGCCCCCTTATGCCTTTTGCTCAAAAGGCTCAACATTATTTTACCCAGGACGCCGCATTTAGAACCGGGCGCATCCCATCCCCGCCTGCCGGATGCTAGAATAACCCGCGTGAATCTCACCGAGCGCATCTACTTCTGGACGCTTAGTGCAGCCGCGCTCGCCTACGTCTTCTACCTCGCGTGGCAAGACGAGTTTCGCGGCGCGAGCCTCACGTGGTCGCTTGCGCTTTTGCTAATCATCGGCATCGCCGCATTTTCGTGGTGGCGCCCGAAAGACGACATCGCCCGCCGCGCGCGCCCTGCCGACAATTACCCGCCTTTGACGGGACTAATATCTTTTAAAATCCCCCAAATCAGTGTCCGCTTTTTGCCAGAAGTCGCTATAATAGTAAGTGAGCGTAGAAATACGCTTTAGATATGGCCGAAATGGATGATTCAGTTGTAGGGCGGGGTCTCCGCGCCCCGCCTGATGATAAGGCCTCGGTAGTCCAGCCCTTTAGGGCTGGCTCTTCGGATGACAAGACCAGGGCTAAAGCCCTGGACTACCGGGAGAAACGCCAAAGCCGCTGTGGCGACGGCGCGCCCGGCCTACCCGGCGAGGACCTGGCGTTCGATGCAGGGAAACTGCATTCCCAGCTCGCGAATCTCCTCCAGCTCTATCTCGCCCGCGCGGCTGATCCGGAAGCGGTGAAGCAATGCAGCGCCAAAGACGCTCTCGCGTGCGCGAAGGCGCTTACCTCAATGATGACCGATGTCCAATCGGGCAAAGTAAATAGCCGGAGTGGGGGTCTCCAGGCCCCCACACCTTCAACGTTAGCCCACCATAGCCCTTGGCGACGGAGGGTCGCGCGGCCTGGAGACCGC